>Ga0209097_10000065_pt1 | contig 131628 bp, 99 predicted proteins | sample AD_UKC052_MetaG_FD_184419 | JGI IMG/M metagenome (GOLD analysis project Ga0209097, IMG submission 184419) | Active sludge microbial communities of municipal wastewater-treating anaerobic digesters from USA - AD_UKC052_MetaG (SPAdes) (version 2) | ecosystem: Engineered > Bioreactor > Anaerobic...
TGGGAAGCCTCCTTAGGTTTCGTGGCCAACCCGTTGGTCCACGCAGTTCCATTAGATAACCTTGCCAGGTGGCTTCCCTTTTTTCCAAGCTTACCCATCCACTTCGAACCTATGCATGCTAACAGACTCCCTCCGAGTCCCCGAGGAGGGCTGTCTGTCCCCGATTTCCGCAAACTCGACCAACACCCCACCCGCCTTGTGCAACACACCGGGCCAATGTATAGGGTGTCCTTCTCGAAAGGACCGTGCACGGATCACGTGACGGCACGCCTCCGGCGCCGGGGGCGCCGTCGAACCACCATCGGGAACCGCAGCGTCGGTCCCGATGGAACGACGATTGCTGGTGTCGAACGTTGCTTGAGACCCAACGCGCTTGGGTTACTCAAGCTGAGGAAGTCGAGCGGATCCAAGTCGAAAGGAGTGGCCGCCAGACACGACTGGCCCTACCACATACCGTACGGCACCGAGCCTCTAACCGACGTGCTACCCAGGCAACGGAAGGACGCCCATCATCTGCAAGATGAGAAACAATCCGCCTGGCACGATCCCTTGGGTTACTCCGTGCTTACGCACGCGATTCCCTGCCGATACCCTGTGTGACTACCGCTGCTCGCCTTTGGCCCCCAACTCGCGACCCGATCCGCTCGGCTTGGTCCGGAAAACGGGGACTGACTCCCTCCGAGTCTTCGAGGAGGGCTGTCTGTCCCCGCTTTCCCGTAGGCTATCTGACTCCCTCCGAGTCTTCGAGGAGGGCTGTCTGTCCCCGATTTCCAAACAACGCAATCGGAAAGCGCGAACCCCGCTTTCCCCGAGTCTTCGAGGAGGGCTGTCTGTCCCCGATTTCCACAGTTGCGCCAACGGCCGCGCTGTGTCCTTTTGGTCCTTCCTCACGCCACATCCAGCACCGCCCGCACCGGCGTGCCCATAGCGCCGCGAATCTTGAGCGGGAACGCATACAGCCGCCCACGCGTGAACTCCCCCCGGTACACGTTGCACACCGGCGCGAGGAGATACGGCACCCGCGCCCAGAACTCCGCCCACGGGAAACACGGCCGAGGCACGTAATCGAATCTCGGGAAATCCCCCGCCAAACACCGGATGCCGTGGTCAAACAGCCACAGCGCCGCATCGCGCTCGATGTACGGACTGCCCTCGACGAACTGCTCGGCCTCCTCCCAGTACGCGTCCCAGCCCGTGGCAAGGATGACAGCGCCATCCCGCGGGATCTCCACATCCAGCTTCTCGAGGTCCTCGCGGCGAATCGCCGCATTTTCGCCCTTGCCGTTGACGCGGAGGACCGCCGCCTCCATAACGAAATCCTCGACGGGACATGCGCTCACCGCCGGCCCGGCCGGATCGACATGCGCCTTCGTCTCGATATACGTCCCTGTCTGGCCGCCCATGACGAACCGCTGGCAGTACACCGCGTAGTCCTCGGGCAACTCGGGGGGATGGGGGCACTCCGTGATGGTGGCGCCGGGATAGACCGTCGAATACGACCACATGCCGTTGTCGATCCATCCGCTGATATCGATGAAAGGCATAGGCGGTGCCGCCTCGGGCCTACATGGCGTCCAGTAGATGCTCGAACCGCAGGACGACAGCCATGAGATCGCCCCATTCCCGATTGGTCGACGTGAGCACCATCGGGCCGTCGAAACTCCGGCAACGCAGGATCGAGATCATCTCCTTGATCTCCGCATTGCCGCGCGCCAGCGGCTGGACAACACCGTCGAACGTGCGATCCTCGACATCGAGCTGATCGATGACCTTCCGCAATCGTTTCTTGAAGCTCCCGAGAAACGGTTTCTCACCGATCCGGGCGAACTCGCCGACGCTGAAGGTCAGTCCGACTTTCGGACCGGCCTCGCGCAGCTTCTCGAGCATGCGAGTCACCGTCGAGCTGTCCTGCGCCAAGTTGAACACCGACAGCCGCAGGCCGCGATCCGACGCGAGCTTGACGAGTTTCTTCGCGGCGGGCGATAGCGGCATCACCACGCGGCGGACGCCGGTGACCGCGACGCCGTCCATGAACTCCTCGACGTTGTCGGGCACGGCCCAGCACCGCATCGCCGTGACCGTGCACCCCGCCTCGCGCAATCGTTTGACGGCCATCCGGAGTTCGTCGATCGAGAACGCATAGACCGGTTTGCCGTCGAGGTAGTCCAGCTCGACACTACCGAGTCCCGCGCGCTTCACATTCGCGATGACCTCGTCCACGTGGCGTCCGGCCAGGCCGCTCGCCGCCACGAGCGTGAAGTCCTCGCGCGCCAGGCGGTCGCGGCGGATGGCCGTGCGTTGGGCTACGCAATCGGCACACTGTGGATTGTCACACAGCACAAACGTCGGATCGGCCGTGCCGGCTTCGATGCAGACATCGAGCATCTTCTGGCTCTTCATCAGCCGGACAACGGAGGCGCCAATGCGCCCGCGCCGCATGACACCACGCTCGCGCAGGAGCCTATCCAACGCGATGAAGTCGCGATGCGGTCCCGGAAAGTGCTTCCATGTCTGGGTGACCTGGCCCTCGGGCGTGTCAAAGGTCGCCGTCCGCTCGCTCAAGTACGGAAGCTCGAGCAGGGCCTCGGCCGTGTGCAACGACGTGTTGCGATCCTGATCCACCCCGGCCAGACACACGTAGCCGCCCAGTTCCGCCACGCGCATATACGGCGTATCCTTGCCGTGGGCCGTCTCGGCCTTCCAGTGATCCTGGCAGATATAGTCGGCATCGGCGCCGATGGCCGCCACGCTCGCCAAGGGATGCAGACTGTGCACGGCCTCCGAACTCTGCCGGACCACGTCCGCGATCGCGCCGAACGAGCCGAAGGCCGGAACCACGAGCGTCCCGTCTTGGCCCAGCACCGCGAGAAAGGCCTCCACGACGGTGGGCGCGCCGCCGTCCACGTGGCCGAAACTGGCCAACGAGCTGTGAAGAAGGACCACATCGCCTTCGACCAACCCTAACTCGCGCAATCCTTCCTCGATTTCCTTCCTCGAGAGACCTTTCGCCATCCACGCATCTCCTGAAACCGCCACAGCCTGCGCTAGGGTTCCCTGTTCGCCGGATTGTTCCGGTGGGCCAGCGCCCGGGCCATGTAGGTGTCCCAAATCTCGATGTCGAACTCACGTATCATATCACCGATCGTGAACTCGTCGGTTTCGCTGCTGATCAGCACCGCGCCCAACCGGCCCGGATCCTGGACACGCACCTTCGGCCCATACTTCTCGCGCATCGCGCGCAGCTTGCCCCAGTTGTAGTCCAGGTGCACCACCCGGCAATCCAAGTTCACCCGGCCTACCACAAAATCGAAATAGTTCGTCGACTCGAAGAGCACCTCCCCCACCGGCGAGATAATCGTGCCTGGCTGGCCGGCCACGGCGCCGACGAAATGCGTCCGGCACGAGTACGCCCAGTACGACTGCATCAGGCCGCCGTGGTACATCGACGAGAACAGCAACAGGTCCGGCTGCGATTGCGCGTACTTCAGCCGGATCTCGTCGAAGTTCAAGTCGAAACAGATCGCGCAGGCCACCGTCCCGAAGTCGCACTCGAACACCGGCGCGTCCTTGCCGCAGAGGATTCCGTATTCCGTGGTCTCCTCAATGACGACGTGGTTCTTGTTGTAGATGCCGATGACCTTGCCGGTGCGATCCATGATCTGCGTCGAGTTCCGCCATGTGCCGTCCTCGATCGCCCGCGCGGCCGAGTAGGCCACATAGCATTCGTGCTCTTTGGCGTACGCGCCGAAGAAATCGCGCACCTGGTTCTTGCGGACGCCATAGTAGGCCAGTCGCTCCTCGTTCGAGTACTCGGGAAACCGGTCGCAGGCCTCCGGCACCACGACGATGTCCGGGCGTTCCGGCGTCACCGCGGACAGTTCGCTGCGCCAGAACGCGATCATCTTGTCCACAGCTTCCTGGCCATGCACCTTGCGCCCCTCCGTAAACATGGGCGGCCTCGGCGCACAAACACCGATGGTTACGTACTTCGCCATTCGCTCCTCCCATCTATCGACTGGGCCGGCGCGCTGGGGAACAGCCGGCATGGACGCGACGAACAACAGAACCATCCGGAGACTCAATCCGAGGTCCCCATCCCGTCCCGCTCATCTCATCGGTCGTGGCTACGTCGCCCATGGCATGCCCCGTGCCCATCCATCGAATCAACCTGACTATAACAGGGCGCCTGCATTGGCGCCAACGGAGCGCCGTCACAAAGCAATACCGTGGCGTAGGGCCAATTCCGCGAGCCCGGATGGCGGCGGCCCGCCGAAAGGATAGGGCTCGGGCACCACGGCCCTTTCATCGATGGCATGAAGCGCCGGCGTGAAGATGTCCCATGCCGCCTCGAGCTCGTCCGACCGGAGGAAGAGACCCTTGTCGCCCCGGATAACGTCGAGCAAGAGGCACTCGTACGCGTCGGGAATGACGGTAGGAAATGCGGCGGAATAACGCAGGTCGAGTTCGCTCTCGACGAGCGTCGTATCGAGCCCCGGCGCTCTGTTCACGACGCGCAGCGCGATGGCCTCGTCGGGTTGGATGCGGAGGATCAGCTCGTTCGGCGGCAGACACGGCCCCGAATCCCCCTCGGCGCAGAAGAGGTTGTCCGAGACGGGTCGGAACACGACGCGGATCTCCGTCTTGCGCATGTCGAGGGCCTTCCCGGCCGTGAGGAGGAACGGCACCCCTTGCCAGCGGGGCGTATCGACACGTAACACCGCGGCGGCGTAGGTCGGCGTGCGCGAGTCCGCCGGAACCCCGGGTTCTGCGGTGTAGGCGACGTGCCTGCGGCCGGCGAACGACGCCGCCGCGTATTGCCCGAGCACCATGTCGGCGGTGCACACCGGAGAAACGCGGCGGAGCACCCGAACCTTCTCGTCCCGGATGTGCCTGGCGTCGAGTCGGGCCGGGCGTTCCATGGCCACCAACGCCAGCATTTGCAGCAGATGATTCTGCATGACGTCGCGGATGATGCCGTAATGGTCGAAATAGCCCGCGCGTTCCTCCACCCCGAAGTCTTCCCCCCAGGCGATCCGCACGTGATCGACGTGTGCCGCGTTCCAGACAGGATCGAACACGAGATTCGCGAAGCGGAGCACCAGCAGATTCTGGATAGCCTCTTTGCCGAGGTAATGGTCGATCCGGAAGGTCTGCGACTCCGTGAAGATGGAAGCCATGCGGGCCGTCAGCGCATCCGAGGAGGCCCGATCCCGCCCGAAGGGCTTCTCGAGGACAACACGCGTCCACCCGGGAACCGGGTCGCAACTCACCAGGCCTGCATCGCCGATGGCCTTCGCCACATTCGCGAAAAGGAAAGAGGGAATCGCCATGTAGAAAACCCGGTTGGCGCGGCCCCCTCCCTCGATGCTACGCATCGCCGCGTAGAGGTCGAGGAAGGCCTCCTTCGAGTCATAGGCCCCCTGGACATACGTGCAGCGGTCGAGGAAGGACGCCACCAGCGCGGCGCAGTTGGAGTCGGGGTGGTATCGACACGTGAGCCGTTCCGCCAGGCGCGCCCGGAAGGCCCCGTCGGTGTACGGGCTCCGTGCGAATCCAACGATCTGGCAGCGCTCATCGAGGAAGCCCCGGGCGTGGAGGGCGAAGAGGGCCGGGTAGATCTTCTTGATGGCGAGGTCGCCGGAGGCACCGATGACGACGATGGAAATGGGCTCGTGATGTGTCACGTGGGGCGGGACATGGTCGGTCGCCACGGGAGAAAACCTTTCATGAAAGAATTTTATACTTAGTATGAATAAACATAGTTAATGTCGAGAAAACAGCGAAAATACTAGGGTTTTCTCATTGTCAATTATACAGGAAAAGATGCTGTCGGGCAATGATACTAGGATTTCTGAAAAAGGCTGTTGACGGCTGCGTTGTGACTTGGGTAACATGTGTCCTCTCTACCGTGTACGTTGGGCACATTGGGACTGAGAAAGAGGGTAGAAGTTGGGCACTGGTGTGAAAGGAGTCTGTCAGAAATGAGGGAGATCAAACGCGCAGCAGTATTGGGCTCGGGAGTGATGGGAGGCGCGATTGCGGCCCACTTGGCCAACTGCGGCATCCCCAGCCTGATGCTGGACATCGTTCCTCCGAACCTTTCGGAGAAGGACAAAAAGAACAAGGGCAAGCGTAACGGCTTTGGCGAAGCCAGCAAGGCCGGCTTGCTCAAGGCCAAACCGTCACCGATCTACCAGAAGTCGAACCTGGACATGATCGAGGTGGGGAACTTCGACGATGACTTCGAGCGGATCGCGGACTGTGACCTGATCATCGAGGTGGTCAAGGAGGACCTGGCCATCAAGAAGAAGGTCTTCGAGAAGGTGTCGAAGTTCCGTGCGCCGGGTTCGATCGTCGCAACCAACACGAGCGGCCTGCTCATCCGGACCATGGTCGACGTCATGGACGAGGACATGCGTAAGCACTTCCTGTGTACGCACTTCTTCAATCCGCCGCGCTATCTGAAGCTGCTCGAGCTGGTTCCGAGCCCCGACACCCTGCCCGAAGTCATGCAGTACATGGGGCGTTTCGGCGAGGACGTCTTGGGCAAGGGCGTTGTGTATGCCAAGGACACGCCCAACTTCGTTGCGAACCGCATCCTCATCTTCGCGATGCAGTACATCATGTTCGAGATGGTGAAGGACGGACTCACGGTGGAAGAGGTGGATGCCCTGACGGGTCCCAACATCGGCCATGCGTCCTCGGCGACGTTCCGTACCGCCGACCTCGTGGGCCTGGACACCTACATTCACGTGATGGGCAACGTGGCCAACGGCTGTCCCGATGACGAGCGGCTCGATCTCATGGTCGTCCCGGACTTCCTGCAGAAGATGGTCGACAAGGGTTGGTTCGGCAGTAAGTCGGGTTCTGGCTTCTACAAGGCCACCGACCAGCGTGACGAGAAGGGCAAGCGGGTCGTCAACGGTATCGATTTGGCCACATGCGAGTACCGGGCGCCAGTGAAGGCGCGCTTCGACTGCATCGCCGCGGCGCGCAGCGCCAAGAAGCCCGTGGACAAGATCCGGGCCATGCACAACGGCGAGGACAAGGGCTCGAAGTTCGTGTGGAAGCTCTTCGCAAACACGGCCGTGTACGCCGGCAACCGGATTCCGGAGATCGCCGACGACATCGTCCAGATCGACAACGCGGTCAAGTGGGGCTTCGCGTGGGATTTCGGTATCTTCGAGACGTGGGACATGTTGGGCTTCACGGCCGTCTGCGACCGGATGAAGGCGGACGGGCTCGAGTTGCCGCCCATTGCCAAGGCCATGATCAAGGCCGGTGTCGACGCCTTCTATAGCACGGACGCATCGGGGAACCGCACCTACTTCGACGTAGCGTCGAAGGGTTACAAGCCGGTGCCGATGAATCCGAACGAGCTCGTCTTGGGCGCGGTCAAGAAGGCCAAGGGTGTCGTCAAGACCAACGATAGTTGCAGCTTGATTGACCTCGGCGACGGCATCCTGTGCGCCGAGTTCCATTCGAAGATGAACACCGTCGACGCGGATCTCGGCAAGATGCTCGGCGAAGGCGTGACGCTGGTGAACGATGGCCAGTTCCGGGGTATGGTGGTGGCAAATCAGGGCGCCCACTTCTCGGCAGGCGCCAATCTGATGTTCGTGCTCGGGTTTGCCATGCAGGAGAACTGGGACGCTATCGACAAGATGGTCGCCGATTTCCAGAACGTGAACATGGCCATGCGGTTCTGCAAGGGCCCCGTGGTTTCGGCGCCGCATCATTTCACCTTCGGTGGTGGTGTCGAGATGGCGCAGCACGCGGCCAAGGCCGTGATCGCGGCCGAGACGTACGGTGGCCTGGTCGAGTTCGGCGTGGGCCTGATTCCGGCGGGCGGCGGCTGCAAAGAGATGCTCCGCCGCGCCCTGACCTACGCGCCGGCCTACGTGGCGGATGCAACGCCGATGCCGTACGTGACGAGGGCCTTCCAGGCCATCGGCATGGCCAAGGTCAGCACAAGTGGCCCCGAGATGGTCGAGCTCGGCTACTTCTTCGAGAGCGATGTTATCTGCGTGAACTGGGACCATCAGGTTCAGCGCGCCAAGGACGTGTGCCTCGGTATGGCCACGGCGGGATACCGCGCGCCGCGGCCGGCCCAACTCACGGTGTTGGGCGAGCCGGGGAAGGCTGTGTTCCGGGCGGGCCTCGACGGCCTGAAGAACACGGGTTTTGCCTCGGAGCATGACGTGGTGATCGGCATGCACATTGCCAACATTCTGACGGGCGGCAATCGCTGGCCCGGTACGAAGATGACCGAGCAAGACGCCCTCGACCTCGAGCGCGAGGCTTTCCTGTCGCTCTGTGGCGAGAAAAGGTCGCAAGAACGGATGCAGTACATGCTGGCGAACAACAAGCCCCTGCGCAACTAGGCCGGGCTGAAGTGAGGAGGATAGATACGATGCGTGATGTATATGTGGTAGCTGCGGCCCGAACCGCCATCGGCAAATCGCGGCGCGCCCTGGCCAACCTGCATCCTGTGGACTACGCGGCGCCGGTGCTCAAGGCCGTGGTCGAACGCGCGGGAATCGAGGCCAGTCAAGTCGAAGATGTGACCATGGGCTGTGCCTTCCCCGAGGCGGAGCAAGGCATGAATCCGGCGCGCATGATCCTGCTGCGGGCCGGCTATCCGGACACCGTTCCTGCGGTTACGGTGAACCGGTTCTGTTCGTCGGGCCTCGAGTCCATCGTGCTCACGGCGGCCAAGATTCGCTGTGGCCTGCTCGACATTGCCGTGGCCGGCGGCGTCGAGACGATGAGTATGATCTCGATGGTCGGAACGAAGTTCGCACCAAGTCCATGGATGACGGAGCACTGCCCCGAGATTTTCACGAGCATGGGGTGCTGCGGCGACAACGTCGCGCGGGATTTCGGAATCACGCGTGAGCAAATGGACGAGTTCGCCCTGAGCAGCGTTCAGAAAGCGGTGGCGGCCATCGACGCCGGCAAGTTCAAAGAGCAGATCGTGCCGATCGATGTCCCCCAGCCCGATGGCAGCACGAAGGTATTCGACACGGATGAAGGCCCCCGGCGCGACACGACGCTCGAGGGACTGGCCAAGCTGAAACCGGCCTTTGCGCCCTCGCCGAAACTCGGATCCTGCACGGCAGGTAACTCGAGCCAGACGAGCGATGGTGCGGCGGCGGTTGTGCTCATGAGCGAAGAGGCCGTCAAGGCTACCGGCGCCAAGCCGATGGCCAAGGTGGGTGGCTATCATGCCGCCGCGGCGTCGCCGAAGTACTTGGGCCCGGCCCAGGTGGTGGCCGTTCCGAAAGCGCTCAAGCTCACCGGCATCAAGCTCGAGGATGTTGGGCTTATCGAGAACAACGAAGCCTTCGCGTCGCAGTGCCTGTACTCGAGTCGCGAGTTGGGCCTTAATATGGATATCGTGAACGTCAACGGCGGCGCCATCGCGTTGGGCCATCCGTTGGGCTGCACCGGCGCCAAGCTGAGCACGCAGATCATCTACGAAATGCGCGCGCGCGGCGTCAAGTACGGTCTCGTCACGATGTGTATCGGTGGCGGCCTCGGCGCGGCGGGCGTGTTCGAGCTCTGCGAGTAAATCGCGCGACAGATGCTGGTAATCAAGGCCGGCACGGGCGAAAGCTTCGTGCCGGCCTTTTCGCTAGCCCGCGAATACCCGAACGAGACTACTTCCGGCCATCGCGCCATCCGGTAGAACCAGCGTTACCCGCGTGCCGCCGTCCGGCAGCGGTGTGCAACCCTCGCCCTCGAGTGCGAGGGCAATATCGGCATTCACCGTCAGCGGCTGGTTCAACGGATTCGAAATGGCGATGCACGCGGATTCATCCGTGTCGCGTAGCATGATCAGGCACGGCTGATCGACGCGAAGAAAGCGCCCTTCGCCATCGCCGAGCGCCCCGGCCTCATAGAATGCGGCCTGGATCATACCGCTCGCTTTGTCGCGTACGGCCTGCACTTGGCCGGTGTTGGCGAGCACCTCGAAATCCGAGGCCGCGACGCGCCCTTCGAGTTCTTCGACAGAAACCTTCGGATAGACGACGTAGGCGTAATCGGCGTTGCTGACGCGATCGCCGTGGTCGAGCCACAGGCTGAACACGTCGAGGTCGATCTGTTTGTCGGAGCCGGTACCGATGTCGGCCCATGCGCCGGTTTGGGCCTGATTGGCGACGCGCACGACGCCCTCGTTCGGAAACACGTAGCCCACCTTGTTGTGATGCACCCACGCCGGCCCGGGCAGCTCGTGCGTGCCTGACTCGAGCGGCTGGGCTGCGCTCGACACGAGCACGTTGCCTCTGAGATGGCACTGGTTCACGGTCGTCAGAACGGCGTTCGCGCCATCGCACGCAATGGCCGCGCCGAGGCACACGATGGCTTCGTCGAAACAGAACCAGGCCTTGCGCGCCTTGAGGGCGCCACGCTCAAAACCCATGGCCGCCAGGCCGTATTCGCCGTCGGATACGCCGCCGACAAAATCCGTTTCGCCCGTGCCGCCGACGCCGCCTTTCGCTGCCCAGTCCATCTGTTCGCACGTCGTGCCGGGAATACGCTGCCAATCCCACACGGGGAAGATATCGGCGTGCTCCTGGCCATCGACATAGACGTACATGACGCCGTCGGCGAGGTGATGCGACTTCCGCCCTTCGCTGTTGCAGACTTCGCTGCGGCGGTTGCGCGTCGAGGCCATCCGCACCGAGGCGAAGTAGCCGGGGCGATGGTGGGCGGTGTAGTCGCTACGCCAGAAGTGCCGGTTGCCACGGAGAGGGCACTCGGCGCCGGCTGTCTTCATGCGCGTGATGAAGGCCTCGAGTTCCGGCACGCGGTCACCGCCGAGTTCGGCGAGGTTCGACGCGGCGATCAGCATCACGCTGCCGCTCTTGCCGGGGCGCGTGATCTCGCGTCCGACCGCGCTGTAATCAAAGGTGAGCGCCCGCATCATCCATTGCTGGCCGTCGAGCACGTAGCCTTTCATCACGTCGACAACGCTATCCGGCGCGGCGAATTGCGTTCCTCGGGCATGGTGGATGAACTCGGCGCCGTTCGTGGCAAAGCCGAGGCCGTAGCCGCCCGAGTACAGTTGGGCGCCGTGCTGATGGAAACTGAAATCGACTTGGACGCCCTCTTCGCCCGGCTGGGCGATCCGGATCTCTTCATACATGCGGTCATAGGCCTCGCGGATGACGTCCGGTGAGTTCTCGATGCATCCGCGCATGATCTGTATCGTGGCGCCCCAGACCAGATTCTGGCCCGTCCACGTGGCCCACCGGCTGCGCTTCATGATCTCGATGCTTCTGGCCTGTTGCTCCGGTGTGGCCGCGCCATCCAGGAGCAGCAGCGTCGGCCCCAGGCTCAGTTGCACGCCGATCTCGTTCCACCACCAGTTCGGATTCCTGAAATCCTCAGCCATCCAGAAGTCGAGCGACCGGCAGATGGCTTCTACCAGCGCGGTCTCGCCTTTGGCCGGACTGCCGGGCGCGCAGTAAGCGACCGTCATGTCGCGGAGGCGGGCCAGGTGGTTTGCCGTTGCCCATCGGCTACGCGAATCGGAGGCATAGTCGACATCAGGCCAGGAACCGTCTTCGGCGAGCTGTTGCGCGCAACCGGTGGCGGCGGCGGCAACGCGTTCGAGCGGCGCGCCGGGAGCGGGAAGATAGCGCGCGATAATGCGGTCTCGAATAACCTCGATATCCTCCAGCGCCGCGGCGTCCGCCGCGATGGCCGCGACGCCGAACAGGCAGAGAGGCAAGACCACGGAATTCATGATGCCTCAAGCCCTATTCGACGACTTCGAGGAGCTCGAGTTCGAAGATGAGGGCGGAATTCGGCGGAATGGTCTTGCCCATGCCCTTTTCGCCATAAGCGCGCTCGGGCGGAATGAAGAGCAGCCATTTGTCGCCTTCCTTCATGTGCAGCAGGGCGTCCGTCCAACCCGGGATGACCTTGTTTACGCCGAACACGACGGGATTGCCGCGCTCATACGAATTGTCGAACTCCGTGCCGTCGAGGAGTGTGCCGCGATAGTGCGTCTTGACCTTGCCGTGGATGGTCGGGGTGCGTCCGGCGCCTTCCTTGAGCACCTCGTACTGCACGCCGCCACTGTGTTCGATGAGGTGTATGCCGTCCTGCTTGGCGTTCTCTTCAAGGAATATCTCCGCAGCCAGCAGGTTCTCCTTGGCTGTCCGGCTCATTTCCGCAGCCTTGTCCTCTTCGAGGGATTCGGCCGACGGCGGCGCTTCCCCCTCGATTAGCTTCTCTTTGGCCATTTCCTCGGCCAGTTTGGCGGCGCGATAGTGGGCGGCATGCTCATCGCTCATACTCTTGAGGGTCAGCTTGATGTCCTTCTCGCCGGGCCCGAAGCCGGCGTCCTTGATGGTGTAGAAGAACTTGGTGTCCGGTCCTTGGTTGAGAACGAGCCGGCCATGGAGAAGGATCGGCTCGTTGTACAGGTCGGCGAGCGTACCTTCTTCCATCTGGACGAGGATGATATCGCGTGGCGGCGGGGCTTGGCAGAAGTAGCAGGCGATGGGCATAGGCAGGAGCAGGAATTCCTTCATTTTCCGGAAATCCTCGCTCGGCACCATGAAGCCAACCAAGTCGACGAGCTTGTTATCCCACAGGAGCAATTCCGCCGCGAAGGTCGGCCCGCGTTTCACACTGCCTTTGGTCCTCTCGAGCAGCGACCACGGCAGGAGATCAAGTCCTTTTGTCTCCCGGTGTTCCTCGATCTGCTTGCGCCACTCGATCATCCGCTCCTTGAGGCTCTTCTGGCGCGTCAGGTAGTTGAGCACCACGACGCTGCACAGGATGAGGATGATGATGCCGATGGTGCCTAGGTCTCGTATCGCGCGCTTTCGCATAACCACAAACGTCCTTCTCTGATTCCGGCGTTTCGCAACGGGAACCGATGCCATCGTCTGTTCGCACGCGGCGACCGTGGACCTACAGCTCGGCGAGGTCACGGGCCACGTTCGTCTGGTACGCCTGCCATGCCGGAATCACGCCCGCCAACAGGCCCACGAAGGCCACCGTGCCGAAGGCCAACGTATGTTCGAACGAGAATCCGAACGGTTGCACGTACAATCCGTATCGGTCGGCCAGATACCAGCCAATGGCGCCGGACACGCCGCCGCCTACCAGCCATCCCGTGCCGATACCGAGCACCGTGACCAGGAATGCCTCGACCATGACGGAGCCGAGTATCTCGGCGCTCGACGCGCCCAGAGCCCGCATGATGGCGAGATCGCGTTTGCGCTGGAGGATCGACAAGTACAGGCCGATCAGGATCGAAAGTGCGGATATTACAACAACCAGATACCCGATGGCCAACAGCACGGTCTTCGCCGTGCCCAGGAGCTGTTGGTACAGCTTCGCGATCTGGTTCAGGGGCCGCTCCGCCATGGCGTTGTATTCCGAATTCACGAGTTCCTTGAACTGAAACTGTTGGATCGGGCTTTCGAGATCGATCAGGACCGCCGTAACCTCTTTCTCCTGAGGCGCTTCGACGTGCCCTTCCTCGTCCTCGTGTTCGGCCTTGGGCGCAATGGTATCCTCGACGCCGGGGCGGAACGGCCCGTGGTACTCCTCTTCCTCGTGATGGTGGTGGCCTTCTTTGTGAACCTCGTACACGGACTCCATATCGCAGAAGACAGCTCGGTCGTTGGGAGATCCCGAGGCATCAAGAATGCCGACGACGGTGTAAGGGAACTCCGCATGGACGTGAAGCAGATCCTCCGGCAAGTCCATGAAGCCGTGGGCGCCCACAAAGACGTCGCCCAACTTCAACTGGTTCTGCCGAGCCACGGTGCTGCCGACCACGGCCTCCATCTTCTTCTCGAAATAGCGCCCCTCCTTCAATCGGAAGAGCGGTTGCTTCTCACGGGTCACCGGATCGACGCGCACATGATCGAACAGCTCGCGAACCGTACCGACGATACGGTTGCCGCGATACGTATCGCCCAGGCAAATGGGAAAGGCCGCGACGACTTCTTCGTGCTGGCGCAACCGCTCGTACTCGGAGAAGAGGATGTTGCCGGTCGGTGTGTCCATGTAGTAGACCGTGCTGAGCACCAACTGCATGGGACTGCCCTTGGCGCCGACGACGATGTCGAAGGTCGACCCTTCCTCCTCGAAGCGCTTGCGCGTTTCATCGCGTAGCGTTAACACGGACGAGATCAACGCCACGGCCAGCGCCACCGAGGCCACCGTGAGTACGGTGGGGAGCTTGCGATTCCAGAGGTAGCCCCACGCGATGTGCCAGATACTCATCGCGGCACCTCCTTTACGAGATTCGAGCAATCGAATCGCTCGGGAAGCCGCTCGGCGATGGCGCGATCATGGGAGACCAAGAGTAGAGTCACCTCTTCCTCGGTGCACATTTCGAGGAGGAGATTCATGACCGTCTCGGACGTCTTGGGATCGAGACTTCCCGTCGGCTCGTCGGCAATGACGAGCTTCTGCCGGTTGGCCAACGCGCGGGCGATGGCGACGCGCTGTTGCTCGCCGACGCTCAAGGTCCGGGGCTTGCTGTCGAGCCGATGGCTGAGACCGACGCGTTCGAGCAACTCCTTCGCGCGGGTCTTCCATTCGGCCTGCGGTATGCGGTCACTGAACCGCATGCCGAGCAGGACGTTCTGAAGCGCGCTGAAGGGCGCCAACAGGTTGAATGTTTGGAACACGAATCCGAGCCGCTCGCCGCGAAACCGATCGAGTTGCCCCTCTGTAAGTCCTTGAATCTCTCGGCCATCCACCTGAACGATGCCTTCGTCTGGGCGGAGCAGGCCCGAGATCAGATTGAGCATGGTGCTCTTGCCACAGCCGCTGGGCCCCCAGAGCGCCATATGCACGCCGGGCGACGCGTGGAATGAATCGCATCGGAATTCGACGCCGGGCCCGAGGCGGCGTCGAACGCTGTCTAGTTTCACCATGGAAGCACTACCTCCTTTGCGATGGGCGCGCACACGGGGTAAGGCCGGAGCGTTGGGGGCACGCCTTCGGCCCTGCCGGGCATCAGGACAGCCGCATCGAGAGAAGACGCACAGGCAAAGAAATGAATAGGCCACGCGCTCAATGCAGGACCGCTCCGCTTCACGATGCCACTCCCTCGTACGCAGAAGGCATGCACAAGGAATGCAAACCGCCATGCAATACGTGTCTTGCCGGGAACGCCCGTGAAGAGGAACGCCTGCAACTCACTCGGCAGCGGTGGGCGGTGCGCGAAGGCCGTAGGGCGCGCAGGCGCTCTTCCTCGGAGGCGCTGCCGTGCAAGTCGCGAACAGGGCGACAGGCCGGCCCCGGCGGCGCGCAACGAGGGGCAGGCTCGACAACGCGGCCACCAGCGTCAGCAGAACACAAAACGGACACGTCTCGCTTCCGGTGGAATGCGAGCCATGATGGTGCGGAATGACCTGATGGCACAGCGCCACTGTGTACAGCGCCAATAGCGCCCACGCAACATACCTTCGCGGTTTCCAGCACATTATGAGGTGATACTACCCGTGAGCGAACGCCTTGTCAACCGGGCCCCGCAAACGCGCCTGCGACACGGCTGACGGCGAACGTCAGAAACGCCAGAGGATGGAGGCATAAACGGCGCGCTCGACTTCCGTGGCTACGCTTGGCAAGAACGCGGCCTCGAACTCCGGCCGCTGGTTGTCGGTGAGGTTCTGGCCGACGATGGCTACTTCGAGATCCTCGCGCGGCGCCCACGCCAGGCGCACGTCGAGGCTGCAATATCCGTCCAGATCGAAGCTTTCGAGTTCGTCCACGTAACGGAACATGGCATCAAGTTCGACGTTGTGCGACAGATCCATCCGCGACTCGAGGCAGACCTTGTTCTGCGGAACGCTGCCCTCGGTCTCGATTGAGTAGAAGTCAGGCGTTTTCGAGTAGACGTCCAGCGCGATGTCGAAGACGCTGTAGTTGGCGCGCACCTGCCACCAGGACATCGCCTGGAACGCAATACCGGCCTCGACGCCACGGGTGATGCCGTCCATCTGGTCACCGCCGACGACATTGAGCACGACATGGGGCGGGAGAGGCCACCATTCGAAGGAGGGCCACCAGAACTCGGCCGTGCGGAGTCTCTGGTAGCGGTTGTAGAACGCGGCCAAGTCGAGGGTAACCCGATTGGAGGGCGTGTACCGGTAGCCGATTTCGTAGGCGACGAGCGATTCGGCGTCCACATCGGCCCAGCCGGACACGCGGGCCAGGCCGAAGGGGAAGCCCGCCGCGTTGATGTGGACATCGGTCTCGGCGCGTGCCGGGATGCGTACGGCCCGCGACACGGCCGTCCACACGCAGTGCCGCTCATTGGGCACCCAGGCGATCCGAGCGTTTGGCTGGAACTCGAAATCGGTGTAGTCGTTATGTTCGACCTTCATCCCGAGGGTGAGCCGGACGTGCTCGTCCAGAAACGCGATTTCATCTTGGATAAAGGCGCTGAAGATATCGTCTTGACGGTTCTTCGGATCGAAGACGACATGGCGCGTATTGGTGGCGAAATGCTTCGTATAGCGATAGCCGGCGCCCCAAACGATGTCATGGCGCTGGCCGATCTCGAGATGGTGTTGAAAATCGATGTCGATGGTGTCTCGATCGTCGCCCGTCACCTCATCCGCCCGGTTCGTTCGATCATAGTAAACCTGGAACGCCGTGTCCGAGCGGTCCGAGTGCTCATGTTGCCAACGCAACACGAGGTTTCCACCCGAAAGGTCCTGGTAGGAGGTCAAGGGCCACATGAAGGGCGGGTAGGGGTAGGAGACAATGTCCGTCGTGCCTGCGCCGCCCTCGTAGACGTCGCCAAGCACCGTCAAGCGGTCCTCGCTCCACGGCTCGGCGTCCAGGCGAAGGCCGAGGTGCGTCATGTGCCACCCATCGCCGCCGGAGCCTCCCGACGCCAGAGCGCCCTCATCGCGGTCGAAGGACTTGGCGAAAACCCGATAGTACGTGTCTTCGCCCAACGTTCCGCCATAGCGAAGCGTGCCGATCATTCGGTCTTCGGTGCCAACGATTCCATGAAGCAGGCCGCCTTGGGTATCGCGGGCATGTTTCGTGGTGATGTTGATTACCCCGTTCACGGCGTTCGAGCCCCACAACGTTCCCCCAGGACCTCGGATCACCTCGATGCGCTCGACATCCTCGAGGGCGAGGTCCTGCACATCCCAGAATACGCCCGCGAACAGCGGGGTATACACCGTCCGGCCGTCGATCAAGACAAGGAGTTTGTTGGCAAAACGACCGTTGAACCCCCGTGACGTCACGGCCCACTTGTTGGCATCGAGCCGGGCCACACTGATGCCCGGCACGTTCCGCAACACCTCGGCCACGCTCGTCGCGCCGGACCGGCGGATGTCCTCCGCCGTCAGAACATAGACGGCCGCGGCCGCCTCGCGGCGCGTCTCGAGCTTCTTCGACACGGAACTCACCTCGATGTTCATCAAGTCTTCGAGGCTGAGATCGGTGAGATCCGTCCCGCCGCGAGGACTCCTCTCGCCCTCCGCGACTCCCATCATCGGGCAGAAGATCGCCAGCGCGATTGTGAACCACCATGCCATAGTACTGAATCGCTTGTTCATGGAAGAATGAGTTTCTGACTCACTTCCCTAGACTTTCGGAAAAACCGACTCTCCGGACGTCGAATAGAACGTCCGTTACCCACGTGCACCGCACGCCCTGACGTCGGCAGACATCCTCAACTCATCCCCTGTCCGCAGCGCCAGGTATCAGGATAGCACGTTTCCTCGAGTTATGCCAGAGAGTCTGCGCGCGCTTACGCCGCATTCGTTCAAGCACTGCCGCGACATCTTCGACACAGAGGATGAAGGGCTACAGGCACAATGCGCGGAAAACGCCCCTGCTTGGGGGCTCCTCCACAACCGTATTCCCTTGTTGCCTGTTTAGGCGGACGTTGGCTTGGCGAAGGCCGTTGGCCCCACGATCCGCGCTATTCCCGGCTCGTCAGCAACTGGTCCGGGCCAGGCCGGTCCAACCATCAGCACGAACGCACACAACGTCAAGACAAACGACAGAACTGCCATCTTCTAACCTCTATCCCGAAGGACCTTGGCGCACGGTCCTTTGCATCGTCTGCCGGGTGATTCAGGAGTCACGCAACCACGCGCACCCATTCTACGGAAGAGCCCACCCCATTATGGCGGACTTGGGCCCTCGGGTTAACCGCGGCTCTGGTGCGAACCCCGTGAGCTCCACTGCTCCAGCGGGTGGAGTGGCTCATCACCCACGGACGCGATCCAGTTCCGCGTCCATTCGACGGCATCGAGGCCCTGGTCGCAGAGATGGGCACCGCAGAAGATCATGTCGCCGATGCGCCCCTCTCGCAGCCACTGAAGGCCCAAGGTGCATTGCCGTTCGATGCGCTCGATCGGCATGGGCTGGCGCGGGCCGTAGTCCCACATGTAGCATCCCATCTGCAGGCGTTTTCCAGCCGCAATTCCGGCAAGTCTGGCGAAGTTGGGTTCAATCGCCTCCAGTTCGCTGGCCGACCACGACCACAGGGAAATGGCATCGCACAGCTCAAGGTAGGGCCTCATCCGGTCGTCGGACATGGCCGCCGTGTAGATGACAATCCCGAGATCGAGCCGGCGGCCGTCCAAGGTCATCCTCTCTCGGATGGCCCGGACCTCGTCGAGGGTCATGGCCGCTTCCTGGCCTTTGCGGGCGAAGTTGAAGAAGTCATCCATGTAAAGGCCGGTGATATTGGGCATGGCGGCGGCCAGTTTGAGGACATGCTCGCGCTCTTCGCTCGACGTGGCCCCGGCGCTTCCCGTGATCGACCACTGCAGGTTCTTGACGTCCTTGAAGGCCGCGGCGTATTCCTCGAAGGGATACTCGGGTTTTCCGGCGGCACGGATGAACATCATGTTGGGCGTGCCCAGGTACTCTGTGGCATCCACCGGCGTGATGCGCGAATCCCGCGGCAAGCCGAACATGCCATCGTACACACCGGGGTGGTGCGCCCAGATCCAGAGGCGGTCACGTACCCGTTCGCCCTCTTCGGCTCCGGTTCGCTGTCCGGCCAAGGCGGCTGCTCCAGCCACCACGCTCACGTGCATGAAACCCCGGCGGCTCACTTCCATTCCTCGCTCCTTGTCGTTTTTCGGCCTCGGGCAATTCGAGTGCCGTGCCGGGTTACTCCTCGTCCGGCTGCCGCCATTCTATGCTTCCGGGCGCGGACCGCACCTTGCGCCGGATCTCCATCCAGTTCGCGACTTCGCCCCACAGCACGTGGCGGGGGGTCAGTTCGGCGCGCAGGTCCTGCAACTCCCTGACGCGCTGGGCGATGCCCTCCTTGGTCATCCCCTCGGGGCTCGTTACACCATAGACCAATGCCACAACGTCCCGCGTGCGTTCGAGATGGATCAAGCCATCTCGCAGAAACTGGATGCGGGCCTGCACCATGGGATCTTCATCCTGCACTACCCGCTCGGCCTCATCGAGGATCCGAAACGCAGGCGCCAAGATGTCGTTGGTGTAGAGATAGGGCAGCGCCAGCCATCCCGCACGCGATCCGTTGGCACCGAGACCGTATTCTTCGCAGGTCTTCTGGAAGAGCGTCTTCGCTTCGCTGGGTGGCAAGGAATGCCCGCATTTCGCGGTGTAATCTTCCCAGTACCGGACGTAGCGTTGGATGGGCTCCTTGGCCTCGCCGAACGCGCCGCAATACTCGTCGATGACCTCGTCAACGGTCATGTCCGGTCGCACCGATAACCGGGCGATGAGGTAGTAGCACGGGCCCTGGGTGCCCCAGTACCCCATGAGCGAATCGAAGTCGAAGCCCAGCATGGAGTGTTCGTAGGCGAACTTGAAGTAGTCCCCCATGGCGTGTAGGGGATTGATGGGGGCCAGGGCGCCGACGTGCCACCAGTTCGGCCGGAGGAACAACTTGGCGCCGGCCTCGTGCCACTGCTGCCATTGCTCGTAGGAGTGGTAGCTGTGGACGACGCCGAGAACGAGGCCCGCTTCGACGCGCGCGCGCGATCGGCTCGTTGTAGTTGCTGTAGGCATACGACGATAGCGTAGCGTTTGGGTTCTCGGCGCGCATCCGGGGAAGCAGCCCGTTCCACAATGCCATGTACCGTCCCGTCAAGACCGCCTCGCTGCTATCCCAGACTTCCTGCCGGGTCTGGTTGGGAAACCCATCGAGGGCGCGGCAGTTTTCGCACGTGCAGAAGCCTCGGCTGTCGTTCGGACAGACGTTCCAATTGTCGGGTCGCCCGGCCGCGCGCCATTCTTCGAGGATCTGGTCGGTCACGGCGGGATTGCTCACGCAGAGCTTCACGCGGTTGGCGCTTGGGGAAGGTTGCTTGATGCCGTCCGGCGGTACAGCGAAGTAATCGGGATGCGCTTCGTGGTACCGGTCCCACCATTTCCCGAAGGCGTGGCCGAACCCGAAGCTACTCCGGCCTCCCATCCTGTGGCGGTCGAGCCACTCCTGCGCCTCTGCTTCGATGGCACGCAAGGCCGTTTCGTCGAGCAAGGGCAGCACGGCCTGTTCGGTGTGGCTGGAACGAATCTGGGTGCGCAGGTGGCGTTTTTCGAGAGCCGGGCGCCCGCGGATGTCGAGCGGTTCGACGACAATCGTGCTGCGTTTGGGAACGAAAGTCCCGACGTCGCCCGGCCACAGCCACCGCACCCCGAGTGCGCGATCGAGGAAGTCGTAGACGCCGTACGCCGTGGCCTTGGGCTCGTGAGATCGCTGCTCGCCGACGATGCACAGGGCATTGTCCACGGTCTTGATGACATACTCCTCCGGCAGTAAGGTCTCTACGTCGATTCCTGCACCGAATCCAACCAAGACCCGGACCGAAGTGCCGGCTTCCCCTTCCGGGCTCGACGCGGTCACGATGGGCAACGCCGCACCCGACGCGCGCTTGAGGTGGTACTGCAGTTCCTCGGCCGCTTTTCGGATAGGGGAGGACGCGTCATCGGCGACCACGATCACGGCCTTTGCCACCCCTTTCTTGACGAGTACGACCGATTCGGCCCGGCCGGGCGCCGCTAGAAGCAGGCAGCAAGCCGATACGCCCATGAGGAGAACCCGAGTGTAGCTACACATAGTGACAATCACTCCCCGATGCGGCACGCCTTCGCACAAAACGTCTGCGTTGCATTATAGTGACCCGTGGAACGATGGACAACCGGTGTCCTTCGCGCTCATTCGGGTGTTGGTCTACGGTTCGGGGCCTGGACACGTACCGTCTTGCGATCGGAACGGCAGGAGAACGGCGATGAAGGTGATGTGGATTCTGGCGGGAGCGACTGTACTGCTGGCGCCGACGATGGCGGCGGATGCGGAGATGCCGCTCGCGCGATGGCGCGGCACCGACTTGGCGGGCGGAGCGAGCGCCCGATTTGGCCACGCGCATCTTGGCGAGACGGCCGTCAACTACGTCTATGCCGTGCCCACCGGAGACCTGGCCAGGATGCATGCCGACTTCGATCTGCCGTCTGTGCCAGGCGAGCGGCTGTTCCTACACCTGTACGCTCGCGACGACGACGCACCGGGGGGTTGCCCTATTGAGGTTCGCGTGAACGATACCATCGTATTCGCGGGGCCGAACGCCTTCGAATCGACAGCCTTCGCGTGGAACCAGTGGCCGATTCCCGAGGGCGCCCTGAAGGTCGGCCGGAACCGGCTGGAAATCGCCAATCAGGCGGTGGAGGGCACCGAGGGCATGCCGCCGTGGTTTATGGTGGCCCGTGCCGCGATAGGGGCCTGCGATTGCGCCGCCGAGGGGCCGCCTCCTATCGAGGAGGACATGGTGGTCCGGTTGCCGGAGGAGAAGCGCGAGACACCCGAACCCGCCAGGGACGGGCAGCGCGTGCCGGGCTTCCGAATCCGCGGCATCAAGGGCTGGGTTTGGCGGCCTGAGCAATACCTGGCGGGGATTCCCTTCCTCGCCCAACACAAGATGAACTTCCTGATGAACTGCTACGGGTCAATGTTTGACATTGAGCACTACCTCTGGAACTCCGGTGAGGCCAACCGATGGTGGGAACCGTTGCCGGTCGAGAAGCGGGCGAAGTACGAGGAAGTCGTGCGGGCCTGCCGGCAGATAGGGATCGAGTTCTGCTTCTGCATGAATCCGAACGTCGCCTCGAAACGGATTCTCGATTACGACAGCGCGCAAGACATGGATGCGCTTTGGCAGCACTACGCGTGGATGGCGGGGCTGGGGGTCAACTGGTTCAGCATCAGCCTGGACGATATCTCGAAGGGGGTTGACGCGGCCGGCCAGGCCCGGGCATCCAACGAACTCCTGCGCCGGCTGCGCGACATCAATCCGGCTGCCCAGCTCATCCTCTGTCCCACGTACTACTGGGGAATGGGCGAAGACGAACGTTATCCCTGGGATGCCCCCGGCGGCGGTCGTGCCGGAGCGTACCTGGCGGAACTTGGCGAACACCTGCATCCGGAAGTCTACTGCTTCTGGACCGGCGACAGTGTGGTGGGACCGATCACCCGGCCCGCAGCCGAATCCTTCAAGGCGCGGGTCAAGCACCGGTTATTCCTGTGGGACAACTACCCCGTCAACGATCAGCATCCTACCCTGCACCTCGGGCCCGTGACGAGCCGAGCCGCCGATCTTTGCGAGGTGATCGACGGCTACATGGCCAATCCCATGTGTCCTCAAGACGAGATCAGCCGTGTTCCCTTGATCACGCAGGCCGACTATGCGTACAACCCGTGGGCATACGACCCCGCTCGGGCCATAGGCCAGGCCATCTGGCACTTGGGCGATACCCCCGAGCAGCGGCAGGCGCTCGCGGACTTGGTCGCGCTGTTTCCGGGCATGCTGGTGTATCGAAAGGGCCCGGACTGGAACCCACTGGTGATGCGCTTTAACGAGATCCTCCACGTGCCCCACTCGCGGTTCCTCGCCGACGCCTGCCTGGATCACGCCGAGGACGTGGCGACGCGCCTGGATGCCGCTTTTCCCAACCGATTCAAAGACGCGGTTCTTCTCTTGCGTGCCAACATTGAAACCATGAAGACCGCCTATGCGGAGCAGTACGAGCGATAGTCCGTGATTCGGGTAGTGGGCCACCCGTTCCGAACGAAAGGATTCAGGTATGCTGCTTGTTATGGCCGGCAATCCGCGAGTTCCTTGGCAATTTCGACGAGCCGGGCGCATCATGCTCGCGTCCGCAGCCATCACGCTGAGTATGGGGCTCCTGGGCGTTGCGGGCTCGGCGGAGAGCTGCGAAGCCAATTACCTGGGCGCCGAAGAACCCAACGCGGCAATCGCCGCCACGTGGTGGCCTCCCCTGCGTAACGTCTGGACACCGGTCGGCTGGGAGAACCACCCCTTTCGCTTCTGTGTACTCTACAACGGAACCATCGTGGCGGATCCGCACCCGCTCGGTTCGATCTTGGGAAGACCGATCAAGCAGTACTTGTCGAAGTACGAAGGGCTGGGCGTGCAACTGACCATCACGCCTTCGGCGGATGGCGCCTTTCCCCCAAGGCCGGACCACCCCTATCGGCTCAGCGCCCAACCGGACGGCGGTGTGGGGCTTCAGGGATGGGCCGACAACCCCACCCCGGTGCTCTGGACGGAGTACCCCGCGAACTTCTACTGCGGCAACTACGGCATCGTGCTCCGCCAGGAGGTCTTCGCGCACGTAGACGATGGCACCCCAGTCGTGAACGGCCAGGAGTCTCTGTATGCGTGGATCCGCTTTTCCGTCTACCACGTCGACGAGTTGAGCGCGCCCGAGTTCTTCCACCTCATGATTCACCTGGGCTCCGCCACGCAAATCGCCCGCAGCATGTTCCACGAGGACAATCTGACCGTGCATCCGGACAGCGCTTTCTATCCGCGGGTCCTCACGAAGGAAGTGTTTGAAGACGGCAGGATTTCGGGGTGCTACTTGTGCGAAGCCGAAGACCGCGTGCGTCTGGTGGCGCAGACCGAGACCGGCGCCATCGAGCTACTCGAGAACACGCCGGACTCGCGCGATTACTACCTCAAGTTGACCTTCCCCGCGGTCCAAGGGTTCCACACCGACCTGCTGTTGCCCATGATCCCGGGAACGCGAGAGGCAGTGGAGGCCGAACGGGTGTTGGGATACGAAGGCGCGCTTCGGCAGGGCGATGCCTACTGGGCTCGCGTGCCGGAGACCGCCGCCTTCATCGACACGCCCGAGCGACAGGTCAACGAGGCCGTGCGGAACCTGATCCGGTTCGGAAGGGTGATCACCGAGACGAATCCGGAAACGGGTGAGCGGGCGATGCTGACCGGTTCCTGGAATTACGACACTCTCTGGCCCACGCCGACCTCCATGACGGCCCACATGCTCATGGATGTGATGGGGTACCACGCGTTTGTTGCGGACAATCTTGAGATCTTCCGAAATCACCAAGGTACTGCCAAGGCGCCGGGAGAGAGCTATCCCCTCCATCCGGGTTACTTCGGTGCACCGCGCGCGTTGAGCTCGGTCGACTGGTTGACGGATCACGGCGCGATCTTGCATGCCGTGTGCAACCACGCGCTGTTATCCGACGACGGGGCGTTCACGGAGCGGTGGTGCGAATCCATCGTTAAGGCCTGCGATTTCATAAAGGAAAGCCGAGCCGTGGTGGGACACGGCGGTGTACCGGGCGTCTTGCCACCGGCCGTCGCGACGGATGCCGAGGTCCCCGGCCAGGCCGTTTGGAACATCGCCTGGAACTACAAGGGCCTGACCTCCGCAGTCCGCTTGCTTCAGCGCATCCATCACCCCCGTGCCCAGGAGTTCTCCGAAGAGGCGCGCGAATACAAGGAGGTCTTCGTGCAAGCCTATCGGGAGCACGTCAAGACCATGCCGCTGTGGACCGATCGGAGCGGGCAGCGTCATCCAATCATCCCGAGCATGCTGTCCGGCGTCGACAACTTCAACCACCCGTTCTTCCTGGATGCCGGCCCCATGGCCCTGGTGTTTGCCCGGCTCTTCGATGGCGACGATCCGCTGATGCGGACCGCGTTGGCCTACTACCGCGAAGGGCCGAACACGCGGCTCTACGATCCACGAGGTAACATGCATCAACGTGCCGTCCTGTTGCACGAGATATCGAGTTGCGAGCCCTGCTACAGTTTCAATCTGTTCGCTTCGTGGGAAGCGGGCGACCGGCGGCACTTCTTGGAAGGTATGTACAGCCTGCTCGTCGCGTCGCTCTCGCCCCAGACCTACATCGGCTGCGAACACCGGCACGGCATCTATGGGCTCGTCGCCCCCGGCGCCTTGATGACCTATTTCGTGCGCCTCGCAGCGATCGACGATCTCCTCGAGGAGGATTGTCTGCACCTGATGCGCCTCACGCCGCGCGCGTGGATTCGAAAGGACTACACGACCCGATTTGAAAACATCCCCACGTACTACGGCCCAGCCAGTCTCCGCTTCTCGCCCTCGGACGACCAGAGGGCGCTACGGGTGGACTGGGCGCCGGCGTTTCGTTGCCAACCCGAGGCCATCCTCCTGCATGTGCCGCCGCTCGAGGGCCTCAAGAAGGTCGTAGTCAACGGTGAGTCATTCCGAGTCAAGCCCGGGCAGACCCTGGAAATCCACTGAAATGCGGGGCGCTCCCGATTGCCCCATGGCCTGAAAGAGGCGATCCGCGGCGCGTGGCGGCGGACCGTGGACCCGCACGCGTGGCGCGTGCGCTCGCCGTGGCGCTTGCCGTCAGAAGGGGCCCTGTTTCTGGCGAGGGTCCCTAGGCGGTCATCTCGTCGATGACGCGCCAGACTTCGCGAATGCCCTCGCCGGAGACTGCCGAGACCGGGAGAATCAGGGCTTCTTCGTCGAGTCCGAGCGACTCGCGGATGGTATCCAGACGGCCTTTTCGGTGGGTTCGAGGAACCTTGTCGATCTTGGTTGCTACGACCAGGGTCGGCACCTGCGCCTCGTCGAGAAGCCCGAGCATATCGAGATCGAGGTCCGTGGGCTCGTGGCGCGAATCGATCAAGTGAACGACGAGCCGGACGAACTCGCGCTGGCGCAAGTAGTCGGTCATGACCTTCTGCCACTGCATCCGCATCGACTTGGGCACCTTCGCGTAGCCGTAACCCGGCAAGTCGACGAAATAGACACGTCCATTCACGTCAAAGAAGTTGATGGTCTGGGTCTTGCCGGGCGTCCGACTGGTCTTGGCGAGGTCTTTGCGCCCGAGCAGGGCATTCATGAGTGTGGACTTGCCCACGTTGGATCGGCCTGCGAAGGCGCATTCCGGGCGGCGATCCCGCGGATACTGATCCGGCCGCAGGGCACTGGTCACAAACGCAGCGTGAGTCACTCGCACAACCAGGAGTCTCCGTTATCGCGTGCCGGTCTTCCGCGGCGCGCCAAACGCGATGCGAAACACCTCGTCCATGGTCTCGACAAACGCGAAGTGGACGTCCTTGCGCACTTCTTCCGGAATCTCCGGAAGATCCTTCTCGTTGCCTTTGGGAAGAATGACGGTCTTGATGCCGGAACGGTGAGCCGCAAGGACTTTTTCCTTGACGCCGCCGACTACCAACACTCGCCCGCGCAGACTGATCTCTCCGGTCATCGCGAGCAAGGCCTTGGGGGCCTTCTGCCGCAACGCCGATAGCATGGACACGGCCAACGGCAGACCTGCCGACGGGCCGTCTTTGGGAATGGCTCCTTCCGGCACATGGACGTGTACATCCGAGGACTTGTGGAACGCTTCCGGGATGCCCAACGCCCGGGCATGGGCCCGGAGGTAGGTGAAGGCGGCCTGGGCGGATTCCTTCATCACGTCGCCGAGTTGACCCGTGAGGGTGAGTTCGCCCTTGCCTTTCATCACGCTCGTTTCGACGTTTAGAATGTCGCCACCGGCCATGGTCCACGCCATGCCGACCGCCACGCCGACATGCGGCTTCACCTCGGCGCGTTCATCGATGTACTTGGCCGGCCCGAGCAGCTTTTCGGCCGCCTCTTTCCCAATCACGGTCACGCGATCCGCCTTCTTGGTCACGGTCTTGCGGGCCACCTTTCGGCACAACGCTGCGATCTGCCGCTCGAGCTCGCGCACGCCGGCTTCGAAGGTGTACCGCTGGATCAGGAGGTCGACGGCCGCGTCCTCAACCTCGATATCCTGCGGCTTGAGGCCCGTTTCCCTAATCTGCTTCGGGATAAGGAATTGGCGGGCGATTCGCATCTTCTCGAAGGGGGTATAGCCGGAGAGCCTCACCACTTCCATTCGATCATGCAGGGCATGAGGGATATCGTCTTCCGTATTGGCCGTCGCGATGAAGAAGACCTCATGTAGGTCGAAATCCACCTCGAGATAGTGATCGCTGAAGGCGAAGTTCTGCTCGGGATCCAACACCTCTAGGAGCGCGGAAGACGGGTCGCCTCGGAAATCGATGCTCATCTTGTCGACTTCGTCCAACATGAACAGTGGATTCTTGACGCCGACTTTCTTCAGATTCTGGATGATCCGTCCGGGCAGGGCGCCAACATACGTGCGCCGATGCCCCCGGATTTCGGCCTCGTCGCGGACACCACCCAAGGAAACGCGAACGAACTTCCGTCCCATGGCGCGCGCGATCGAGCGCCCGAGCGAGGTCTTGCCGACGCCGGGCGGGCCCACGAAACACAGGATGGGGCCCTTGGCCTTCTTGCTCAGTTTTCGCACCGCGAGATACTCGAGGATGCGTTCCTTGACCTTGGAGAGACCGTAGTGGTCTTCGTCGAGCACGCGAGCGGCGATCTCGAGATCGAGCTTGTCGCGTGTGCGGCGCTGCCACGGCATCTCGACAAGCCACTCCATGTACGTTCGAAGCATGGCGGCTTCAGGACTCATCGCCGGCATGCGTTCATAACGCTCGAGTTCGCGCATGGACTTTTCGTAGGCCTCGGACGACATGTGAGCCTTCTCGATTTGCTGACGCAGCTCCTCGAACTCATCGCCACCTTCGTGATCGCCCAGCTCCTGCTGGATGGCCCGGAGCTGTTCGTGAAGATAGTACTCGCGTTGTCCGCGTTCCATCTGTTCGCGCACGCGGTCGCGGACCTTCTGCTCGAGGCGCAACAGATCGTTCTCGCGCATGAGCAAGGCGATGAGCCGCTCGTATCGCGGGCGCAGTGCCAAGGTCTCGAGCAGTTCCTGTCGATCCTCGACGCGCACGGAAAGGTGGCCGCATAGAAGGTCCGACAAGGCCTCGGGGTCCGCCACGTTCATAAGGTACTGAACCACCTCGGGGGCGATGCGCTGGCTCAGCCGGGCGTACTCCTCGAACTGGGTCACGGCCGCGCGCATCAAAGCCTCGCTCGTCCGCGCCGAAAGCCGGCTGGTCGAGACCTTACGCACGGTCACATCGAGATACCGTTCGTTGTCGTGAAATCGTTCGATGCGGCCCCGGCCCAGCCCCTCGACCACTACCTTGGCCATTCCGTCCGAAACGCGCACCGTCTGGAGAATGTTGGCTCCGACGCCCACTTCGTACAGGTCGTCGGGCCCCGGCTCCTCGACGGCCGGGTCGCGCTGGGCGCAGAGAAACAGCGGGTGGCCCGAAGAGAGACTCTCCTCGACCGCCACCAGCGAAGCGGGCCGGCCCACCATGAGCGGCACCACCATCCGGGGAAAGATAACCGTATCGCGAAGCGGCAACAGCGCCAGCCGTGTCGAGTTGGCCTGTCGGCCTGCTTTCTTTTCCATCATGCTCGTTTCCTTCGCGCCGCGACGTATCGAGCCCGGCCGGAACGCCATTCGGTTCGTGCCCCACGCATACCCGAACGGCCACCCCCGTCGAGTCCTCATGCGGCGCGGCGGCCTGCCCAACAAAGCCCAAGAGAGGCCGAAGGGCTTGTTCCCTTCCGGCCTCTCACATTGTTCCATTCTACACCGCGCCGGGCGCGGCGGTCTATGCCGAAGCAGATTGCTCCGTCGGTTTCCTTGCCGGCTCGCCCTCGCGGTCATACACCAGCAACGGTTCTTCCTTCTTGCGCACCACCCCCGGCGTGATCACACACTCGCGGATGTCCTTGCGCGACGGAAGCTCGAACATCAGGTCCAGCATGGTCTCCTCAAGGATGGCCCGGAGTCCGCGCGCTCCCGTGTCCTTCTCGATAGCCAGTTCCGCAATGACGTCGATGGTATCGTCCGGGAACCGGAGCTTGACGTTCTCCATCGCGAAGAGCTTCTCGTACTGGCGGCACAGAGCGTTCTTGGGCTCGACCAGAATGCGGGCCAGATCGGCCTTTGACAGCTCATGGAGCGTTGCCACGACCGGGATGCGCCCCGAGAACTCCGGAATCATGCCGAACTTGATCAGGTCTTCCGGCTCGACCAAGGCCAGCAGTTCGCCGACCTTGCGATCCTTTTTCGATCGCACGTCCGCGTTAAACCCGATGGCATTGGTGCTCGTGCGTTTCTGGATAATCTTCTCGAGACCGTTGAAGGCGCCGCCGCAGATGAACAGGATGTTCGTGGTGTCGACCTGAATGCATTCCTGCTGGGGGTGCTTGCGCCCGCCTTGAGGCGGAACGTTGGCCACGGTGCCCTCGAGCAATTTCAGAAGTGCCTGCTGCACGCCCTCACCGGACACGTCGCGCGTGATCGAGGGGCTGTCGCCCTTGCGCGCGATCTTGTCGATCTCGTCGATGTAGACGATCCCCGTCTCGGCGCGGCTCGGGTCGAAATCCGCTGCCTGCAACAGCTTCAGAATCACGTTCTCCACGTCGTCGCCCACGTAACCGGCCTCGGTGAGCGTCGTCGCGTCGACGACCGCGAACGGTACATCCAACATCCGTGCCAAGGTCTCGGCGAGTAAGGTCTTGCCGCAACCGGACGGGCCGATGAGCAGCACGTTCGACTTCTGGATCTCCACGCCATCGACTTCGCCGCCCGAGGCAATCCGTTTGTAGTGGTTGTGCACCGCGACGGATAGCACCCGCTTGGCGCGCTCCTGGCCAACGGCGTACTGATCGAGGAACGCCTTGATCTCGGCGGGAGGCGGGACCTTTGTGTCGCGCACGCTGCCACCACCACGCCGAGCGCGCGATTCCGCGACGATTTCCATACAGAGATTGACGCATTCGTCGCAGATGTTGACGTCGGCAGGTCCGGCAATGAGCTTGTTCACTTCATCGTGGCGCTTGCCACAGAAGGAACAGGTCGGCACGTCGCTGCGCGTCCTATGCGGGGCCATAACAATCCTCCCGAATCAGCACATGGAACGATGACTATTTTCCAACATATTACATTTTTACGGGCAATTTGTCAATAGTTATCGCTGTTGGTTTCTCCAACCTCCATCCTCGTAACATTTTGCCTGTGCTTCGGCGTTCCCGTCAACATCAGGTTCCTTGCTTCGACGGGCGTGGTTGCCGTGGCGCGCCAGGGCCTATTCCGTAGGATAACGTTTCGAGCCTGTTGGGTTCCGCGAGGAGGCCATCGAGCGGGCCGGGGGGCCGCGGACCGTACTCAGGCGGTCTTGGGCTGTCGCGCCAGTATTTCGTCCACCAAGCCGTATTCTTTGGCTTCTTGGGCGCCCATGAAGAAATCGCGATCGCTGTCGTGGCGAATGATGTCGATGTTCTGGCCGGTGTGCTTCACGAGGATTTCATCGATCATCTCGCCGACGCGCACGATCTCTCGGGCCTGAATGTCGATATCCGAAGCTTGGCCGCGGGCGCCGCCCATGAGCTGGTGCAAGAGGAAGCGCGAGTAGGGCAGTGCGTACCGCTTTCCGGGAGCCCCTGCCGCGGCCAACACGGCGGCCATGCTGGCGGCCTGGCCGATGCAAATAGTTGACACGTCAGGCTTTATGAACTGCATGGTATCATAGATGGCCAAGCCGGCCGTCGCGCTCCCGCCGGGGCTGTTGATGTAGAGACTTACGTCCTTGTCGGGGTCTTCCGCTTCGAGAAACAGCAACTGGGCGATGACGTAACTCGCGACGTAGTCGTCGATGGGCATCCCGAGAAAGACGATCCGGTCGGCCAAGAGCCGCGAGTAGATGTCGTAGGGACGCTCGCCACGACTCGTCTGTTCATAGATCGTGACGCCCTGAAGGTCAAGACTCCTCAGCGTCATCCGTTTCTTCTCCCTGCTCCTCGGACTCCGCGAACTCTCTCTGGAGTTCGGCCGAGTCGACTTCCACATCCTTGACCTGCGCGCTGCTCAAGAGAACGGCGACGGCCTTCTCGCGCAAGATGCGCATTTCATAGCGGTTCCGGTGCTCATCCTGCTGCATGATGGCCACCACGTTCTCCACCGGCATGCCGTAGCGGCTGCCGATGTCGGCCGCGTGGGCCTCGAAGTCCTCGTCCGTAGCCTCGATACCCTCCGCGTCGGCGATCTCATTGAGTACGGTGAACTCGCGGAGCTCGCGGAGAACGGATTCGTTGATCCGCGCGCGAATGTCGTCGTCACGCTCACGCAATTCGGCTTGCGGCGTGTGCATACTCCGGAGGCGGCGGATTTCCTCTTCGTAGGCCTCTTGGAACATCGAGTCGACCACTGTCTTGGGGAACTCAAATGTGCTCGCCTCGATAACGGCAGACAACAGACGCGCCGCGGCAACCGAGTCGGACTGCTGCAAGACGCGCTCGCGCAAGCGCGCGGCCACCTTCGCCTTCAGGTCCTCGACATGCTCGAATCCGGCTTGTTGGGCGAACTCATCATTGAGATCCGGGGCGTTGCGTCGCTTGATCTCGTTCACGTTGATTGTGAATGCGGCCGTCTTCCCTGCGATGCTCTTGTTCGAGTAATCCTCCGGAAACGTGACATCGCAGGTCTTCTCTTCGCCGACCTTGCTCCCTGTCAGGACCTTCTCGAACTCGCCGAAGAAGCGCTGGCTGCCGAGCACATACGGGTAATTTTCGGCCTTGCCGCCCGCGAACTCCTCGCCGTCTATCGTACCGCGGAAACCGATGATAACCTGATCCGCGTGTTGCGCGGTCCCTCCCTCGACGCTTTCGTAAACGGCATAGCGCGAGCGCATGTCATCGATCGTCTGATCGATGTCTTTGTCTTCGACCTTGAGGACGGGCCGCTCGACGTCGAGCCCGCGGTACTTGCCCAACTCGACGCGGGGAGCCACCTCGAACTTGAGCGTGAAAGTCAACGCAGCGCCTTCTTCGCGTTCGGCTTCCTCGTCGATCCCGTCGATATCCAGTGCACCCAACGGTCTCAGTTTCTGGTCGCCCACGAGCTTCTTGAATGCTTCGGAGACGAGTTTGTCGACGATCTCCTTGCGGACGTATTTCGAGAACTTGCGCTCGACGAGTTTGCGCGGGGCACGTCCTTTGCGGAAGCCCGGAAGCTCGGCGTTCTCCGTCAAGTCGTCGTAGAGTTTCTCGGCTTCCTTCTGCTCATTGGCCGGCGGAATGGTGACCTTCACCTCGTACGCGCAATCGCCCTTGTAGTCCACGTCGAAGACCGGATCCTCGACGAAGGAGAATTCCTCTTCTTCCTCGGACTCCGAGGGGGTGGATTCGGCGACCTCCGGTTCAACCGGGTCGGTGGCGTCTGCTACGGTCTCATTGGTTTCGGGGGCGTCATTGTCGGTCATCGCACAGGATACTCACGTTGGTTGGTAACGGTTGAGATACACAGAGCCCACTCGCAGCGTGTCCGCAGCCCCATCTCCCGATTGGTGGGCGAGGCGGGACTTGAACCCGCACATCTCGCGATACTGGATCCTAAATCCAGCGCGTCTGCCAATTCCGCCACTCGCCCGGCAGCCTCTCGATGGCAAGGCACACGAGACACCCCAGGTTGGGCTCCTTGCGCCCGTCCTACCCGGTTACTGAATTGCAGGCTCACTGCAACTAAACAAATGGTGGGCCGCGAGGGAGTCGAACCCCCGACCTTGTGATTAAGAGTCACCTGCTCTACCGGCTGAGCTAGCGGCCCAAGAACACAAAAAAAAGATGGAGCGGGAGACGGGACTTGAACCCGCGACGTCAACCTTGGCAAGGTTGCACTCTACCACTGAGTTACTCCCGCTCAGTGCGCAAAACATGGTAGCACACGGCGAAGGACGTGTCAAGAAACTGACCGAAGGAATTCACGCGGCACGATGTCTGGAATTACAGACCCCTTCATCCGCATAATGAAATCGCCGAGGGTGTAGGTGTATCAACCGTTGCCGAGGGTCCATGCCGTGAAGAACGTACTCGTGATTCCCGTGCTTCTCTTTGCGGTGCTCTTAACAGGTTGTGTTACCACGGTGGGCGCGAAGTGCGTCATCCCGGAACCCAAACCTGTGCTGAGGCATGTCGTCCTGTTCCAGTGGAAAGAGGAGGCCACGCCCGGGCAGGTTCGCGCCATCGAGAAGGCCTTCTCCGCGTTGCCCAGCAAGATGGGCATCATTGAGGATTTCGAATGGGGCACGGATGTGAGCGTCGAGCAACTGGCCGATGGATTCACGCACTGCTTCGTGGTGAGCTTCGCCAACGAGGCCGACCGGGATGAGTACATTGCGCACCCCGCCCACAAGGCCTTTGTCGATCTCATGGGGCCTTCCATGAACAAGGTGCTTGTCATCGACTTCTGGGCTCGGGACTGACGGATGGCGGGGTGCGTTTCCATGGCAGGATTCGGGTACCTTTCGTGGTCGCGGTCCGTGTGATAGGATGATCGCGCGTTTGCTGAGGGAGAGGTTATCGATGCGATTCCTAGTGACGCTCATGTTGGCATGGATGGCCATTGCCGGCACGGCGACAAGTCAGCAGGGCGTTGTCGCCGACGTGCTTTCCGGAAGCCTGATCAAGCCCAGCGAGGGACAGTGGGCGTGGTATGAGCTGACGGACACGGAGTCCGGCTATCACTATGCGTTGAGGCAGGCCATTGTGGGTCGGGAGCGGGTTGGCTGGAAGACCGGCTACTGGCTCGAGGTCGAGGTGGTGCCGAATGTTGGTTATCGGTCAGTGTACAAGATGCTGTTGACCGGGCCGGCCAGCGATCCGAGGAATGTGCATCGCCTGATCGTGCGCGACGGCCTCGGCGAACCGCAGGAAATACCGTTGCCGGAGGCGCGGGAAGAGGCCGAGCCAGCGGGGAAGTCGGATCGGACTTCGCTGGGTGCCGAATCGGTCAAGCTGGCCACCGGCGAATCCGTCGAGGCCGAGCATCTCAAGATCGAGCAAGACGGGGGGGCAAGCGATGTGTGGGTGAACGACGCGGTGCGCCCCATGGGCATCGTTCGCATGGTGTCGTCCGGCGGCGAACTGCTTCTCCGTAGCTACGGGGAAGGCGGAGACAACGCGCGCAGCGTGATGGACGAACCGCCGCCGGGCGCCGAGGGCGCGGCCTCCACCAAACCCAAGGTCGAGGTGCGCGTCGAGGTGGAGGGCGCACCGTCGGCGGGCGGTGAGATGCCGAACGCGACCGAGGAAGAACCGGCCGAGGAGAAGCCATGAAAAGGGCGGGATGGCTGATTGTGGCGGCGTTGATGGGCCCGATTCTTGTATCATGTGCGACAAAGAAGACGCCCGAGGAGATCGAAGGGGAGAGGATTGCGGCCGAGTTTCGGCCGGGGACGCCCATCGCGCCGTTGCGTTTCGATCGGGGGCATTATCCGGACCTCCTCGCGCCGACGTCCTTCGCGGTTTGGGTCGATGAGGCTGTTACCGAGGCGCGCCGCGCGGCGGCTGCCGAGCAAGAAGACCCGGTTACCCCTCAGATGAATACGGACCTTGCGCGGGTGGCGCGCGACTTCGTGTGCATCGAGTGCTACCTCGATTCCGCGTTCGCCGACATGAGCATTGCGTATGACGTGGTGGGCTGCCGGGGTGTCTCGATGTACCTGAGCACGCCGGAGGACAACAAGATCGCCCCCGTTCAGGTGGCCATCGGCACCGAGCTCAAAGAAGAACCTCGCGACGCGTTGAAGCTATTCGGTCGGAAGAGCCTGCTGGTGTTTCCCCGGCGAGACCTGTGGCTGAGCACGCCTCTGCTGGACGAAGGGGCGCCGGCGATGCGATTGGTGGTCGAAGGATACGATTCGGCCTTCTACTTCGAGTGGGCGGCTGCGGGGCCGACGGAACCTGTGCGCGTCCCCGCCGAACCGGACGTGGCCAAGATGCTCCGAACCGGTTTGCGGGAGTTCTACAACGATGTTCGGCGGATATCGCATGTGTTCGACTGACCATGCGTGGCCGCTGTGGGGACCGGGCGATGAAGAGGGTATTCCGGGCTATCTTGTTGGGACTGGGCGTCTTGCTCATTGTGCTGGCCGTGGGCGGTCTCCTTCTGGCCACCCGGCTAGACCAGGTCGTCCGGGAGGCGATCGAGGTGCGGCTGAGCTACATGTTCATGGCGGACGTCGCCATTGAGGATGTTAACGTGTCCCTGTTTCGGGGACTCCTGGAGGTGCGCGGGCTGACGGTCAGTAATCCGCCGACGTTCAAAAAGGGGCCGGCGATGGCCTTCGAGCAGATCCGGGTGCTGTTTGACCTGCGGTCCTTGCTGACCCGAGCGCCCCGGATCGAGCGGATCGCGGTGACCGGGGGCGACATTCACCTGCGCTACGAACTGGGGGATGGGTCGAACCTGGGCGTTCTGGCCCGGAATGTGTCCGAACTCGAGTCGGGCGAGTCGGAATCTCGAAAAGCGGCCGAGCGAGACGCGTGGCACCTCGATCAGGAACCCATGGGGCTGCGGCGTCCGTTGGTGATAGGGGAGTTTGTGTGCGAAGGGGCCACGGGACACCTGAGCACGAACGTGGTTCCTCTGACATCGGCCTCACTCGACATCGCGCCGTTCACGTTGCACGAACTGACGGAGGGGCAGCCGGTGTCCGTACCGCGAATGGTGGCGGTTTTCGTTCGAAGCATCATGGTGGAAACGGTTACGTTCAAAGGACTTCTGGCGCCTGTCGTCTCGAAGGTGAGAGAGGAGATCGACGCGCTGTTCTAGGCCCGGCGGGCGAAGAAGAGGCCTTGACTCGGTTTGCGGGGCTCCTGTATGATTCCGTGGCTTCTATTCCCGAGCGCCGTAGCGATGCCGGTTCGAGGAGGCTTGATGCGATATGGCACGAGTTGAGCTGAGGAACGTGTGCAAGGTCTATCCGGGCGGAGTCGAGGCCGTCAAGAGCGCGACGCTGGATATCGAGGACAAGGAATTTGTGGTCCTCGTAGGCCCGTCCGGCTGCGGCAAGTCGACTACGCTGCGGATGATCGCCGGACTCGAGGAGATCAGCGCGGGGGAGATCTTCATCGGCGACACGCTGGTGAACGATGTGCCGCCCAAGAACCGCGACATTGCCATGGTATTCCAGAACTATGCGCTGTATCCGCACATGACCGTTTACAAGAACATGGCCTTCGGGCTGATCCTGCGCAAGTATCCGAAAAAGGAGATCGAGCGGCGCGTGCATGAGGCGGCGGAGATCCTCGGGATCACGGAACTGCTGGATCGGAAGCCCAAGGCCCTGTCCGGCGGCCAGCGGCAGCGCGTGGCCGTGGGCCGCGCCATTGTGCGGCAGCCCAAGGTATTCCTGTTTGACGAGCCGCTCTCGAATCTCGACGCGAAACTGCGGGTTCAGATGCGGGCCGAGATCAGCAAGCTGCACACGCGACTCCAGTCCACCATGATTTACGTGACGCATGACCAAGTCGAGGCGATGACGATGGGCGACCGGATCGTGGTGATGCTGGATGGGGTGATTCAACAGGTTGCGTCGCCGTTGGAGTTGTACCATGCCCCGACGAACAAGTTCGTGGCCGGATTCATTGGAAGCCCGCCCATGAACATGATCAGCGGTCAGTTGGCGGCCCTGAATGGCGATATCCGGTTCCGCGATGACCGCAACTGCCTCGATCTGGCCGTTCATCCGAAGCATCGTGATCGGTTGGCGGGCCATGTCAACAAGGGGGTCGTTTTCGGGATTCGTCCCGAGGATCTCCACGAAAACGTGACACAAGAGGCCGTGCCGGGCAAGAGCGTGGCGGCCAACATTGACGTGGTCGAGCCCATGGGTTCCGAGATCTACCTGTACCTTGATTTTGCCGGGCAATCGGCCACGGCTCGGATCAAGACCGATGCCGAACCCGAGGTGAATACGACGTACGTGCTCGATGTGGACATGGAGAAGGCTCATTTCTTCGACGTCGACACGGAGAAGACGATCGTCTAGCAGGGGCGACGCATGACGGTTCGGCGCGCTTCGGCGCGCCTTTTTCGTATGAAACGCAGGGGTTCTTGAGATGGCAGTGTTGGTGACGGGCGGCGCAGGCTACATCGGTAGCGTGGCGGTGGTGCACCTGCTGACGGCGGGCCAGACGGTTGTGGTTCTGGACAATCTGTCGACGGGCCATTGCGGGGCGTTGAGCGAGGGGGCGGTCTTCGTCGAAGGGGATATCCGCGATAAACAAAGGGTGGCCCGTGTGCTCGTGGATCATGCCATCGACACGGTAATGCACTTCGCGGCCCAAAGCATCGTTTCCGAATCTTGCCGCGATCCCGGCAAGTACTTCGACAACAACGTGGTTGGTGCGCACACGGTCTTGCAGGCTATGGCGGAAGCCGGCGTGCGAGCGTTCATCCTGAGTTCGACCGCTGCCGTCTACGGCCATCCCGAAGCCATTCCCATTACGGAGGATATGCCGACGCGGCCACTCAATCCGTACGGACTCTCGAAGCGGATGGTCGAGCAGATGCTCGAATGGTATGACCGAGTTCACGGTATTCGGTACGTATCGCTCCGGTACTTCAACGCCGCCGGCGCCTCGGGACGATTCGGCGAGGCGCATGATCCCGAGACGCACCTTATTCCCAACATACTCATGGCCGTCGAGGGCAAGCGGCCGTCGGTCACGGTGTTCGGCACGGACTACGACACCCCGGATGGAACGTGCATCCGCGACTACGTTCACGTGGTGGATCTCGCGGACGCTCACCTTAAGGCGATGGCCTGGCTGACCGCGGGCGACGCCTCGGGCATCTTCAACCTCGGCAATGCCACGGGTAACTCGGTGCGCGAGGTCCTCGAAGCCGTCCGGCGCGTGACCGGTCAGGGTTTCCGCATCGAGTACGGCGAGCGGCGAGCGGGCGATGCGGATCGGCTTGTGGCCTCTTCGCAGCGCGCCCAGGACGTTCTGGGCTGGTGTCCCCGGCACGGGGATATCGACGCTATCGTGCGCGACGCGTGGCGTTGGCGGCAAGCACATCCCCATGCCTACAATCCGGCTTGACGTGCAAGGACGACTCCGTTGAGTATCGACCTATCTGAGGCGAGAGCAGCTTTCGAGCGGCATTTCGGCGTTGTGCCGACGGTGGGCGCGGCAGCGCCGGGGCGCGTGAACATCATTGGCGAACACACGGATTACAATCACGGTTTTGTGCTGCCGATGGCCATCGAGCAGGAAACGGTGCTGGTGGCGCGTCCGCGCGGCGATCGATTCTTGCACGCCTACGCCGCGAACCTCGATAGGGCGGCCGCGGCCAGTCTGGATGATCGGCGGCGCAATCCCGATGAGCCGTGGATGGATTACCTCATCGGCGTGGCCGACGAGTTGGCCAGGCTCGACAAGCCGTTGTCCGGGGCCGATGTCGTGATCATGGGCGACGTGCCCATCGGCTGCGGCCTCAGCAGTTCCGCCAGCCTCGAGATGGCCGCCTTGGTCCTGTTCGAGACATTGGGCGGATTCCGGATCGAGGGCGCCGAGGCGCCCAAGTTGGGCCGGCGTGTCGAGAACGAGTTCCTTGGGCTGAGCACGGGCATCATGGACCAGTTCATCTCCCGCATGGGTCGGGCCGGGCACGCGCTGTTTCTCGACTGCCGTTCCTATGCGTTCGACCTGGTTCCCGTGGACTTCGATGCGGCCGTGTTCGTCATTGCCAACACGTGCGTGGCGCGCGGCTTGACCTCGTCGAAGTACAACGAGCGGGTGGCCGAATGCGGTGAGGCGGTGCAACGGATGGCGCGCGGTCTCGGCAAGAATGGCACGCACCTGCGTGACTTCGAACTGGCGGACCTTGAAGCCTGTCGCGACGACATGCCGGAGCGCGTGTTCCGGCGAGCCCGGCACGTCATTTCGGAAGACGCGCGCACGCGGGCTGCTTGCGACGCGATGCGCGTCGGCGACGCCGAGGCCCTGGGCGCGTTGATGACGGCGTCCGATATCAGTCTCCGCGACGACTACGAGGTCACGTGCAAACAACTCGATGTCCTCACGGCCGTCGCGCGCGAGCTACCGGGCTGTTTCGGAGCGCGGATGACGGGCGCCGGCTTTGGGGGCTGCACGATCAACTTGGTGGATAGCGGCCGGATCGACGGGTTTCTCACCGAACTGATGGCGGCCTACGCGGCGCGCACCGGCATCGAAGGGCAGGCGATTGTCTCGAAGCCGGCGGAAGGGGCTCGCCCGCTGGCCCTGTGAGCGCCCCGGCCGTCGGTCCGTTTTCGGGCGCCTGAACCCCAGAAGAGCCCATCCATTTCTCGTGCGATTCCATTTGCGTTTTTCCGAATTCTGTGAGACAATCCTCTTTGGCATAAATGAAAGGTGATTTGGACACCCAGGAGTATTAAGAACGGGTTGACGTAGAGACATCGAAACGGGTGTAGGTTCGGGGTGGATATGCGCGGTGAGTGGTTGTGCGCGGTCGCGGAGCGTTGACCGGAGCATGACATCCGGAGAGCAGTTTGTAGCTGCCAGAAGCGCATGTTCGCCCCGTTTGGTTTCTGGGGGACATCAAGCGCACGAGGTGCCAGCAATGAAACGAACCGGAATCAGAGCGAAGACGGGCGTGACACTCCTTGAGTTGACGTTGGCCATGGCCGTATTCGCCATCGCGCTGGGGGCAACGGCCCGAACTCTGGTGTCGTACTACGTAGCGCTGGACGTTCAAGATCGGCGAGCTACGGCCGTTCAGCATTGCCGGACGGTGCTCGGGGCCGTGCGCGGTGTCCGCGACGAGGCCGGTCCGCTTTTCATCGAGAGCGTAGTGGCGTGGGTCGACGAGCAGGAGAGTTCGGGCGACGAGCCCTACGGGGACCTCGTCGAGCTAATGCCGGAGGAGGTCGTCTCGGTAGACTGTTCGGACCTCTACACGGGCGGGGAGCCCATCGATCCCATGTTGGTGGTCGTCAACAGCGCGTTTGCGGATATGTTGGGACGGGCGGTGAACGTGGAGTTGCGTACGGTTCTCACGAGGGAACGGTAACCGTGGAGGCGCGGCGGGTACAATGAACCGATACTACCGCAGATCGAGGACGCGATGCGCCGGAAGCCCGCGACGTCACGAGGGTTTCACGTTGATCGAGTTGATGATTGCGTCCGGGATGACAGTCGTGGTCATGGCGCTGGGATTCACCGCGCTCCAGTCGTCGAGCCGCTCGATGGGAATTGCGAGCGCCGAGGAAGCGGTGCTGGCGAACGTTCGCGACGCCATGGCAGACATGACGCGCGAGCTCGAGTTGGCCTCGAAACGTTCGCGGCCGCCGGCCGTTGAGGCGATTGCTGTGTCGGATCAGGGCCGGCGCGTCACATTTCAGGTGCCGACGGATACCTCCGGCGATAACTGGAGCGCCCCGATCACGTACGAATATCGCACCGAGGATGAGAATAATAACGGCCTGCTGGATGCCTATGAGCAGGATGAAGACGGTGACGGCGTGTTGACGCGCCGGATTGTGCGCACGCAGGATGGGGAAGAACGGCCTATAGGCGGCGCGAATGATCTGAGCGACGTGATGTTCGACTTCGAAGGCACCGGGGATGCTCTCACCGTGACCTTGGCCGCGTCGAAGAATCTCAAGGTCGGCGATGACTACCACTTGTCACGCGCGACCGTTTCGAGTCGGGTCCGTATCCTGAACTGAATGTGTGGAGAGGAGGGCCGGACGATGTATACAGACCGAAGGAACCAAGAAGGGATGGCGCTGATTCTGGCGTTCATGGCGATCCTCGTGATTCTCGGCGCCGTGACGCTGATTGTGGGCCGCGTGCAGAGCTCGAAGAGCAGCACGGATGCCACGGTGGACGGACTGGTGCTGGACGAGGCCTGCAAGGCCGGCCTTGACTACGGGATCGAGTTTCTGTGGCATCAGTACATCGTCGGCAACGGCAATACGACCGGTAACCTAGCGTCCTACCGCCTGTACGCTGACAATGTGCTGAACATACCCAACAATGAAGACCTCAATGGCAACGGCCGACAAGATGCCGATGAGTATGACTCAGACGGCGACGGCACGTTCGAGATTGCCGAGCCGTTGGCCTTGGTCGATCCCGGCGACGAAAGCGGTTACTTCGAGCTCAAGGCCGGCGGGGCACGCGTTGCCGGACTGACCATTGGGCGAACGGATGATCCGACAGGATCGGTGTTCACATTGCGCTCGACGGGGCAGGTGGGCGAGCGCACGAAGACGGTTGTCCAGACGGTTCGGATCTCGGGCCTGCCGTTCACCGGTTACGAGTACGCCGTGTTGGCGAAGAACATCAACTGTATCCTCTGCCATGCCGAATTCCGGGCGCTCGATCTCGAAACCAACACGGATGCCGCCAAGTACGGCGATTTTGATCGGATCAAAGTGGCCACGCTCGAGTCGCTATTGTTTCGGAAGACGACGGCCGACTCGAATATTGCCGGCACCGTTTATACCCGAGGCAATGTGTACGATGAGTACTCGAATCTGATGACGGCCGACCAACTGGCCTCTTCGGATCTGCGGGGCTATGACTTTGACCGATCCAACGGCAAGATCTTGCAGGACACCGGCTCAGGTGCAATGACCAGTGTTTCACTGGTGGATGCCGAGCTCGATGACCAGGGGCGCCCCGAGCAGTTCGCCAACCTGTACAAGAACTATCCCTCGGATTCGGCGCTGCAAACGGATGGCGCCCTGCCGAACGCCTTTCCGGCGCCATTTCCGGATGATGATGAAGACCGCTACGTGGACGACGAGGAGTTCGACACGATCGCCGACGCCCTCGTGGGAACGATAGAAGGCGGGATTGCTTTCGGCGTGCCGGAAGGCGACTTGTACGAGGGTAGCGGCCTACCGACGGAATCCAACGGCGCTGCCGCAGCCCTGGCGAACGACGCGCGCTTCAACGGCAACCTCATCCTCATCGGCACGGAAGACAATCCGATTGTGCTCGACGGCGACGTGGCCGTCGACGGCGATCTGGTCATTGCCGGCAAGGTGAAGGGGTGGGGCCAGCTCTTTGTGCGAGGGAACTCGTATCTCGTCGGCGACGTGACCTATGCCGATGCCGAGGGCCAGTATGGCGTGGCCGAGGACGGCACGCCCAATGGTTTTGCCCTCGTTAGCGGCGGCAGCATCTTGATGGGCGACTACTTGACCATCCGAGGCAAGAACCATACGGCCGACACGGACAAGTATCCGGATAGTGGCAAGAGTGTCCGTATGCGCGAGGCCCACAAGAGCGCGAGTGTCACCAAGAGGGTTGGCGGAAAATACGTGACGCAAACGCTTCGCTACGGTTACTTCGATCCGGGCGTGATCGACGCGGGCGAGATTCAGTCAACCATGATTGATGAATACGGCAACCAGGTCACACGCACCGGTCAGCAGTTCAGCTTTACGGCATCCGAGCTGATGCTATTCAACAACATGGAACTGGACAAAGCGGCGGCCGATCCGGAGTACAAGCCACGCTTCTACGGCCTGCGCGACAGCCAGCCTGATAGCATCTACACGTATCACAAGGGTCGGGATGAGCATGCTGTCCGGTACGATGAGGCGGGCGACGGCGTACAGTACATTGCGGACTATGCGCTGTCGAAGGGCTACGACCTCGGCATCCTTGATCGGGCGGCCTACCACTACATGAATCCGCGAGAGAACTGGATCAGCGAGGATCAACTGCGCCAGATCTGGTGGAATGACGAGCAGCAGCGATCCGCGCACGAGATTGCCCGGTTCGACGGCTTGCTGTACAGCAACAACGCCATCTTCACCATTACGCGCAGTAGCGTGCGCCACGGCTCGAACACGGACGGCAAGATGGAGGTGCGCGGCGCCATTGTCTGTCCGGACCTCGGCGTGTTGACGCCCGGACCGGATGTTTCGGGCCAAGTGAGTTTCACGCTGCTGTACGACCGCCGTGTTCAGCAGTTCTGGGCGCCGGAAGACACCACCCAGGTTTCCTTCCAGCGTTTGGTCTACATGCCGGAAACCGAGAGCGAAGTGTAGGAGGCCGATCCAAACATGCGGAACATTGTCTTGGCGCTTCTGGTTGGAACACTGGTGTCGACGGCGGCACTGGCCGACACGGTGTACATGAAGAACGGCGTGCAGATTCACGGCAAGGTGATCTCGCAAGATGACAAGCGGATTGTGCTGCAGATCGGCGATCGTAAGGTGACGGTGCGTACCAACGAGGCCGCCAAGATTGAAGAGAACGAGAAGACGGGCAAGCTTGATAGGCAAGTGATGCTGGAGCGCGCCCGCCAACGCGAGGAGGAGATGACGGAGATCACCGGCTTGACGCCCGAACAGCGAACCAGGGTGAAGGCGGTCATGCAACTGCTCTTGTCGGAGGATCCGAATGTTCGGGTCGATGGCCAGCGCAAGCTGGTTGCCCTGGCCCAAGAGATGGATGTCTTCACTTTCTTTGCCCACTACCTGCCGATGATGTTGCCGCGCTTCATTCCGGGCGTGCTCGATGTGATGGCCGCGATTCAGCCGGAGAACACGATACCCATTCTTCGCGAGCAGGTGCTCAACGTGGACGCGGGCGCGCGCGCGAAGTCTCTCGAGCTGATCGCGCGCCTGGGCGATGTCGAGGGCATTCCGCTGGCCGCGCGCGGCTTGCTGGACCACGAGCCGCTGGTCCAGATCGCGGCGGCAGCGGCCCTGGGACAACTCCGCGCGAAGGAGGCCACCCCGGTCTTTATCGAGGCCATGAAAGGGTTCGACGTGCGCGTCAACAATGCGTGTCGCGAGGCCCTGTCGGGCATGTGGAGCACGCCCGAGCAGCGGGTGGACCATTTCAACGCGGGCGATTGGCAGGCCTTCTGGGAAACGCGGGCGAATTCCGTGGCCTCGCCGCTCCAGCCGTTCCTTCTCGAACCGCTGGTGCCCGCCGGCAGTTGCTTCGTGGATGAATGACCGGCCGCTACGACCCGAACGGGCACGGCGTTACTTGGCCCAGCGCTGCACGAGGGCGTTGCCGCTCAGGTTCTCGACCGTGATCTCGTAACCGGCCGGGACGCCCAGCGTGTACGTGAGCGAACCGTCGCGCTTCTCCCACTGAAGCGTGATGGGGCCGTCGGGTGTCGGCATTTCCCCTTCGCAGCGGTGCAGCGAGGCATCGCCGAACCGCAGGTGCAGCTTCTTGCCGATCGTATCCACACGATACAGTCCGAGGATGTCTCGGTAGAGCGTGTGCACGATGTGCGAAGCGAATCCGTGGTTGCAGCTGGCATGGGCGTGAACGTTTTCCCAAAGCGTTCCGGTACGCTCGGTCATGTAGAGGAGGAAGGCCGCGGACTCGTCGAGGATCTGCTGGGCGCGGCCGTCGCGCGAGAGCAGCTCGACGCGTAGCATGTTCCCGACGAACGAATTGGCCATGTGAATCTCAGGATAGGCCTTCGTCTCGCTCCGTTTGGGGCCGAATTCATCGCGCAGCCGCTGCCAAAGCGCGGCGTGCGTTTCGGGCGTCGCGATGTCGAAGAAGAACGCGAAGTACTGACAGACCTCGGTGCGGTTTCGGGTCACCTCGAGCCCGCCGTCCTTGCGAACGGCATTATCCACGAAGAACTCGCCGTCGAAGGACTGGGTGCGGATGATGTCGCGGATGTGCTCGGCCTCGGTATGGAGTGCCTCGATGCCGTACAGGCGCGCGGCGGCATCGAGGGCGCCCGCGAACAACATGTTGGACGGGTAGTTCACGTCTTGGGTGAACCGGTTGGCGGCGGACCATTCGACGAAGACCCATTGTTCGAGCTTCTCGAGGAGGCCGTCTTCATTCTTGAATCGGGCGAAGTACTCGAAGAGGTCGAGGACCTTGGGCTTGAGCGCATCGACGGTCTCGCGATCGCCGCTCCGTGCGGCGTATTCCTCGAGCTGAACGACAAACCAGAGCGCCCAATTCGGGATGAAGTTGCCATTGTAGTGATCCGAGGGATAGCACATCGGCAACATGCCCTTGGGCAAATGCGCGAAGCCGTCCGGCAACAGGAAGGCTTCCAGGAAGTTGCGTTCGACAACCGTACCACCCGAGAGATCGGCCGCTACGCGCGCCGTGAAGAAGCTATCGCACAACCAGCCGGCCCGCTCGCGCGAGGGGCAGTCCATGAACACATCGACGGCGTTCTGGCAGAACGTCTCCACGCCGGCCGCGAACAGACGGTTCATGCGTTCGTCGGCGGCGTTGAACCGGGCCTGGCGCACGTCGGGATTCTTATATTCCCGGAGGTACAGACCGCCTACGGTGCACGCGCCGTCGATGGCAATGGCCTTGACGTAGCGGCACGTGTAAGGCTCGATGGTCTCGAAGGCGTAGGCGCCGGGCGCCATATCGAGGGCGATGATATTGACACACCCCATGCGCTTGAAGTCCACATCATCGCCGGTGAGGATCTCGTCAAACGCCAGGAACAGGCGCGTTGCCTCACGGCATTCGACACTCAATCCCAGGAAGCCCGTACGGTTGATGCCGAAATCGAGGATGTGAAACTGCTCCTTCTCGATGGCCAGCCGCGTGTCGGCGTCGGCTGGCGCGCCGAGCTGGGCGTTCTCGGCCGTCTCGTAGTGCTGAAGGATGATCGATGGGACGATCTCGAGTTCGGATTCGGCGTAGCCTTTCAGTTCGGGGCCGGTGTCCGTCATTGACCGGTCCTTCCACAGCTCTTCGACCTTGTCGCGGGCTCTCATTGTGCCGGAGGACACGAGCCGCACGGGCGGACAGAGGGCAAACTCAGGATAGGGCACCCGGCGAATCAGCAGTTGCTTTGCGTCGAGCACCTCACAGGCGAGCGGCTCGATGGTGGCCTCGGGTTCGCTGCGCCATGCGTCGTAGCCCGGCGCGAGCCGGTAGACCTCGGAGAAGGGGCGCTGGAAGCTGTAGCGACAGACCTTCTGTACGCGCTCGGCCAGGACGGCGGCCGAGAACGCCGGATCGCCCCCGGTGGCGGCAAGGACGGAGTCCGCCGCGACGACCTCGGCCTGAAGAAAGGATGGCTGATCGAGAAGGTAGTAACTGTTGGCATTGTAGCCGGCCACCTCGAGGGCGATGACGTTCCGGCCGGGGCGCAACTTGTCCGCGATGCTCCACTCGTCGACGCGGTAGTAGCCGTGAGGTCCTCGGGCCGGCCCGCCGCCGCAGAACACGCCGTTGATGAATGCGCGGTAGACGGTCGAGGCCGCCACGCGCAGTGTCACCGTGTCGGTCTCCGGTTTCTCGATCACGGCGCGGAATCGCACGCTGAGGTTCATCTCGGTGCTTCGGCCCTCGGGCCAGATCGGCCGAGCGGCCAGGAACATCGGTGGGGCGGCATGCGCACCCAACGAGACCAACACAGCTAACGCAGCAAGAGCGAACTCGGTTCTCATTTGTCGGACTCCTGATGAAAGGCGCTCCCTTGGGCGCATCGTTGAGCGGACAGAGCCGTGCGCCAGGATACCGACAAGGCCGGCGGAATACAATGGAGTCCAGTGTAATCGGCGAGTTGGGATGGTATAATCCCGGTCGCGCCGACGTACGTTGGCATGCGTGCTTCCGGTGAGGTGTTCAATGCCGGAAAGGACTACTACAGGCAGGAAGGAATGGGCTCATGTTTCGACGCGCCCTCGTCGCGGGTTTGGCGGTTGCACTCCTGGTCGGATGTCAAACGACGTCTCGCGGTATGCACACGGTGCCTGTTCCTCGGGACTATGGAAGGCTGGCCGAGCAGGAGATCGACGCGAGTGCCGATCTCGTGGCGCAGGCGCGTCGCGCGGCGTCGGCATACCGTGCGCCGTATGAGTTCTACTCGGCGCTGGCCTACCTCGACATGGCGCAGCAGCAGCAAGCCGAGCGGGATCGTCAAGGTACATGGGACTACGCGGCATTGGCCGCGAGGATGGCCGAAGCGGCCATCGCGCACTGCGGCGTCAAGATGTCCGATGACAAAGGACGCCCAGCGCCGGCCGATCCGGCGGCGACGAAGGCCGCGTTCGAGCGGGTGGGCGCGCGGTATGCCGAGATCGATCGTGATCAAGCGATCGATGTGGCGCCCGTCCTGTATGCGCATATGACCGTGGCCCTCAGCCGAGCGGAACACGCGCTGAACGGCGGAGGCCGTTGGAGGGATGCCGCGCGTGATCTCGTGGCCGTCGAGGACGACCTCGATGTGCTGTGGCTGCAGGATAGCGACGACGACGGCGTTGTCGACATGAAGGATGGCGCGCCGACACAGGCCGAGGATCGCGATGATTTCCAGGACGACGATGGCGTGCCCGACCCGGACAACGATGGCGACGGGGTTCCGGACGCGGTGGATCTCGCACCGCTCGAGCCGGAGACGGTGAACCGGTGGCGCGATTTCGACGGTGCGCCGGATAGCTATCCTACGATTCCTGCGATTCCCTTTGCGCAGGGGCAGGCCGTCCTCTCCGAGTACGGGCAAGGGTATCTCGAGTGCGCCGTCGCGCTGATGAAGAGCTCGCCCAAGTTGAGGCTTCGCGTGCGCGGCCACAGCACCGACGGCAAGACCGCCTTCGAGAACCTCGGACTCTCGCGTCGGCGCGTCGAGGCCGTGCAGCGGTTCCTCCTCGAACGCGGCGTTCCCGAGAAACAGATTGTTGCCACGTTCCACGGCGATACGGAGCCGATTCTCAATGCCGAAGGCGAGGTCAGCGCGCCCGAGAGCCAGCGCGTGGATGTTCTGCTGAATTAGCGGGCGCCGGGGGCCGTTCAGTAGCATATCGGATGGGCTCGCCAGTCCTTGTCGCGGTCATAGGCGTAGGCCTTCACGCAGGGCCGCCGCTCGCGCAGCATAATCGCCACAAGGCCCACGTAGTCGCCCGTCGACCGATCGGCGCGGCCAACGTGTTCAAGACGCAGCGTATGCGTGCCGGGTTCCGGCCAGAAGTCAAGCAATTGGAACTCGCGGACACCCGTTTCTTGCGAGTAGAGATCGAGCGGATCGCCAATGCGCACGCCGTCCAGGTACGCCTGATACGTGCCGTAATCATACGAACACGTCATCTCGACGACCAGCCGCCGTGGCTCACGTTCGGATACCGGGAACGCGACCTCGCACCACGCGTCCTCGGGCGAGGCCGGTTTGAAGAACACTTGGCCTTCCGGCCACAGGTCGCCATGCTGTACCCCGATCTCGCCGGTGCCGTGGGCGATGTTGTCCACCGCGTGTGCCGGATAGGTGGCGATGTCGAGGCTCGGAAGTCGCCGCCCTTCGGCCGGCGGGATGTGGCCGAAAGCCTTCGATGGGCCGTTCTGGTACCAGTAAGCGACACTGGCGAAATCATCTTCGCGCTCGTTCCAACTGTCGCGCTTGCCGTCCGGATTCTCGTCCGGTGGTACCCAGCCGTAGTGTTCGATGGTGAACCGTAGGGCGGTGCTGAACACGATGGGATCCTGCACGTGCCACCGGTACGCGCCTGTTCTCTGGCCCAGGACGCCCCACTCCTCGGCCCAGGGCGTGCCGAAATACGGCGTGCTGTTCTCTTTGAGTCCCCAGGCCGCCAGGAAGTAGTCTTCGGTGCCGGTGCCCCAGATCGAGGCCTTCTCCTCGCCGTCAATGTAGATCTTCTCATCGCCTTCGCCGAACCACATCGGACTACGTGAGCGCACGAACAGCGTCGTGCCGACGTAGTGGCCCTTGCCTTCGGCATCGAGGATGAGGTAGTCCTCGCCGCGCTTGGCCGGATACGCTTGGTTGTACCGCGCGCAGAAGTAGGGCGCATCCTCCGCTACCGGTCTCCGGATCCAGTCCAGGTTGTAGTAGAAGAGCGCCACGTCTTTCGTGCCTTGGTTCACCACTTCGACGCGGGCGGCCTCACGGAACGGCATCCGCCAGAAGCAGTTGTACGAATCACCGTCGTCGACGACCACCGGCACGCTCTTGACCTCGGCGCGCTGGCCGAAGCCGCAGGCGAAGAACTCGCCGACCGGCGCCTCGACATCCGGCCGCTCGCGCTTGTCCCAGAAGATGCGCAGGAGCATCTCCTGATGATTGGCCGCGCCCTCCTTCGCCCAGGGATGCCGCCCCGGCCCGAGGAAGGTCATCCAGATATGCGTGATCTCGCCGGGCCCTTCGATATCCGCCAGCACCTTCGTATCGCCCGGCTTGATGTTGCCGTTGTCCCAATTGCTGTCCGGATCGTAGTCGCCGTTTTCGAGTCGGTGCGATGAACTGACGCGCATACTGCGCCCTTCGTGCGGCGCCGCCAATGCCGCAAGCGATTGCGCCTCCGCCACGCCGATAGCGAGCATTGCCACAGCACACCTCAAGGCGAACCTCGTTGCCCATACTCGATCACATACGTTGTGAATCATGTGTCTTGACCTCGCGGTTTCCTGCCCATCACGGTGCGTGTTGGCCGACGGCAAGAAAGTACCGCAAGCTTGCCGAGCGGTCAACCTTTCGCAATCGTTCTCGGGGACAGACAGCGTTTTTCGCTTCGCTACGCTACGCGAAAGAACGTGTCAGTCCCCGTCGCGGCCGTACAGGCGGCGAGACGGGATCGCCGAGTGGTGCAAGCCTCTGGGGAATCGCACCGGATCTCGATCTCGGGGACAGACAGCGTTTTTCGCTTCGCTACGCTACGCGAAAGAACGTGTCAGTCCCCGTCGCGGCCGTACAGGCGGCGGGACGGGGTCGCCGAGTGGTGCAAGCCTCTGGGGAATCGCACCGGATCTGGCGCAGGCGAGACAAGCGCTCTGTGGGGGGGGCCTTTGGTCCGGAATCCTTCAGCGTGTTGGGCTTGACCAATCGCGCTTGAAGGTCCTCGGATGCCGGCGTATGATTGCACAGTCACAAAGGCTTCTCGCCACTCACTGGCGAGACGTGACTACCCAGAACGCGCTTTGGTGTTCTTGAGCATCGCTGAATCTCGGACGGGCAAGCCCACTGCTTCGAGGGGCCGACACATGTAAACAGAGGGGAAAGACGGGTCGACAAGACGCCGTGAACAAGCGAAGAGAGAGTGGGATATTATGACGTGGAGATGGGATCGAATCGTCGTCCTGGGGAATGTACTCATGGTCTGTCTTACGATAGCGGCCAATGGCAACGAGCCGGAGAGGGTGCTCCTGGACCGCTGCGTCATCGTGACGGACGGTGAGCAGCCGTCCTTCGTGCGGTACGGCGTCGAGGAATTGGCGGGCTATCTCCGGGAGTTGACGGGCCGCGAGGTCCCCGTCGTTGCGTCCGCGGATCGCGCGCAGCCCGTCCGGATCCTCGTTGGCAGTCATGCCGTGCGCGACGTACTGGCCGATGGGCTCCCGGCCGAGGGGCTTGGCGACGAGGGATACTGCGTCAAGGTGGTGGTGCAAGGCGGTGTGACGTACGTCGTGGTCGCCGGGACCGCGCCGGGCGGTACGAAAGTGGCCCTGGGAATCCTGATGAAGGCCATCCAGGCCGAGGGCCAATCCGCGTATGTACCGGCGTCGCTATGTGTCACCGGCAAGCCTGCGTTGGCCAAGCGGGGCCTGCATTTCAACGGCTGGGCATTCCACTATCCTTATTCCTTCCGCAGTTGGCGCGAAAAGGACTGGTGCTCCTACCTGGACCTGCTCGCCTACCAAGGCGTCAACCTTTTTTATCTGTGGCCTTTCATCGAGATCATGCCTGTGCCGCTCTCGCCCGAGGATCGGGCCTACCTCGAGGAATGCGCACGTGTCGTGGACTATGCGCAGCACAAGCACGGCATGGAAGTCTGGATCATGCAGTGCACCAACCGGGTGGCCAAGGACCGGTGCGGCGTGGCCGATCCCCGGTTGCGGCCGTACTGGCGCCCGGCGCAGGAGGATCTGAACCCCGGCAACGCGGAGCACTTCCAGGCCATCATGGCCTCGCGCGAGGCGTTGTACCGCATCGTCAACAACGCGGAGGGCGTGTGCAACATCGACTCCGATCCGGGCTTTTGTCCCGGGAGCCCCCTCCGCGATTATGTGAAGGTGTTGCAGGGCTGCCGTTCCCTGCTCGACCAATACAACGTGCACGGCGCTCAGGCTAAACTCATCAACTGGATGCTGTGGGGATGGGGGCGCGAAGGGATGCAGATGGAGGGACTCGGAGAGCATCAGCGGCTTACCTTGCAGGGCATCCGGGAAGGGTTGCCGGAGCCGTGGGAACTGATCTGCTCGCAGTTTGGGTTTCTGCCGCCGGACCAGCACCAGTTCCTGCCCATCTGCGGGGAAATGGGCGTACTCGGGAAGGCCGTCTTCCTCCCGTACGGCATTATCGAGTTCGAGCCGTCGTATCCAAAGACCAACCTCGAGATCGACGGTATTCGGCGGACCTTCGCCGAGCAGGTCGATCGGTTTCCCGAGCTGGCCGGCGCTATGGGGAATGTGCAGACGCCGCTGCTCCAGTTTCCCGGTGTGTACTTCTTCACCTCGGCGATGATGGACGCCGACTACCGCACCCGATCCGAGCGGGAAGTGGTGGCGGACCTGGCCGGGTTTCTGTATCCCGAAGCGCAGCCGCTTCTGACGGACTGTTACCTGGCCATGAAGGAGCCTGATCCGGCTAAGGTTGCCGCGTGGGCCGATCGGCTCGAGGAGGTCATCCAGGGCGGTCGGCTTGGGCGTTGCGGCCTGTTCGGCCGGAAGCTGTTTCCCGAGCCCGGCATTGTGGCCCAGAGCCTCCTGCTGCAACTGCGGCTGCGGGCGGCGCAGGAAGCCCTTGTGCAAGGCGTCACGCCCAGCACGCCCAAGGCCACGTGCGAAGACCTGCTGGGCGCCTACTTCGATGCCTACTTGGCGTGGGACACGACCCACGGGTGGCATGATCTCTGGGGTTGGCAACAGTGGCCACCCTCCGATCCACGGTTTCCCGCAGTGGCCGAAGCGTTGCGCGCTGCGCTGGGAGGCCCTGCCGAAGTGGATGCCTGCCTGGGCGAGGTCGCCCGAGCCCTGTCCGAGAAGTATGATCCGAGGATTGTGCAGGAAGGCTGTGTCGCCCATTGGTGAGCGTGGTTTTCGCCCTGTCCCTCCGGCGCGTAAGGGCGTGCCTCCTTTTCGTCTTCTAGTTGCGCCGGAATGGTCTGTCCAGTATAAGAGAGCAGGGTTGCGCCCGTTTCGAGAAGGAGAATTGCTGTGCGACGCGCCGAGATATTTATGTTTGTGTTGGGTGTCGGCGTCGTGTGCGCCAACGTCGGTGTCGCCCTCGAGCCCAAAGGCATCGTCTATGAGGCCGAGGCCATATCGAGTCCGGCGGACGCGTGGGTCCTGAACGAGTCGTCTGAGGATCGTTGGCGGCTTTGGACGGACGAACCGGACATCGAGCGCAAGCGTTCCGGGAAGGCGGTGTTGGCCAGTCCGAACGTGGCCGCCGACCGCGAGCGGCCCGAGGATGGCGCGCCGCCGCTGCACAGCGTTGTCACGGATCTCGAGCCAGGCGTCTATCACGTGTACGTAAGCAATCCCGGCGGCCGGCCGCTGGCGTACTCGCTGGACGGCGGGACGTGGGTCAGGCACGCGGGAAGCGAGTGGTCTGCCGGCGCGCAAGACATCGCCGACGGCCGTTTCGAGTTCTGGGTGGATGATCGCTACGCCTATCCGGCAGGCAATCCCGGGCCCGGCTACTACGACTATGTCCGGTTCGTCCGTGTGCCGGATGCGGCGCGGAATGTCGAGCGCGATGCGTGCTGGGCGGGCCTCGACGCCTGGCTGGCGAAGGACGGGCGCGGCTTTTCCGTGCAGGCCGCCTCGATCGAGGATCGCGTCGGCTTCGAAGATGAAGGCCAGCATCTCAAGGGCGAGAAACCCGGCGATCGCTTCACGTATGTCTTCGACCGCGACGGCACGTTCTACATGGCTGTCGTGATGAATGACGACGAAGACGGCACCGAGGAACTGACGGCCTCATTGAGCGGCAAGGAAATCGGCGTCATCGTCGGCGACGGTCTCGGCCGCGCGCTGTTCCGGTTCAAGGAGCCGCTCCGCGTCAAGGCCGGCGACGCGCTGACCTTCACGTGCGGCACCTTCGTCGGTTACTACCGTGTCGAGCAGCTCGTCTTTGCATCGGAAGCCGTGATGCCGCCGCCGCCTGCCTTCAAAGATGTCGAGTACTGGAGTCCGACTGCGGGGGCCGTCGATGTGTGCTGGACGACCACGTCGGTCGTGGCCACGGGCCGCTTCGAGTATGGCACGGCCGGATTCGATACGGTCGCCGGGCCGGACGAGTATGCCGGCCGCAATCATCGTGTTCAGCTCAGAGGGCTGGATCCGACCGCTACGTACAAGGCCCGGATTGTCACCGAGTACCACGGCACTCCCATTGTCTCGGAGCTGTTGCACTTCAAGCCGACGCCACCCACGCCACCGCCCACGCAAGAGCAGATAATCCCGCTCGAGGTTGCCGAGCCGACAGGCCAGCCGCGCGTGAAGTGGCCCGCCACGATCGGCGTACCTTTCGCGAAGGGCACGCTCGCTTGTACGGAGGACTTGCGCTTGTTCGATGCGGCCGGTGCGCCGGTAACACTCCAGGCCGAATGTGCGTGCCGCTGGCCGGACGGCAGTGTGAAGTGGGCAACGTTGAGCTTCTTGGCGGATACCAACGCCGGCGATGAGGCCGCTGTCTACGAATTGCGCGCCCAGCCGGTGTGGCCTGGCCTGCCGCCGCTGAATCCGCCCGTCCTGCGCGTCGACGAAACCGACGATGCGTGGCGTGTCCGGACGGATGCCCTCGCTTTCGACGTTGCCAAGGCGGCGCCCGATCTGTTTGATCATGTGGGCTTCGACCGCAACGGCGACGGCGTCATTGGCGAGGATGAGTGCATCGGGCCGCGCGCCGAGGGCGCCGGCCTATCGCTCGATACGGCCGAGGGCGATATCCTCACGTGTGGTCCGTTGGAGGGCAGTCTCGATGTTGAGACCAACGGGCCCGTGCGCGCTGTTCTGCGGTGGTCGGGCCCGCTGGCGAATGCCGATGGGCCGTCTGATTGGTTTTACGTCATGCACGTTACGCTCTGGAAGGGTCAGCCGACGATGGGCATCGACGTGGCGGTAGGCAATGGCGCGACATCGCCTGCGTATCGTGCCGTGCGCACCATCGTCGCCCGCGTGCCGCTGAATGGCGACGGCCCAGTCCAGGGCTCATTCGATGGCGCGCCGCTCGAAGCGGTTCCCGATGCCGAAGGCCTGTGGCTGCTCCAGGATCACGATAGCCGGTTCAAGGCGCGTACTGCGGCCGGACTCGTCGGTGGAGAGCGTACCGGCGGCCTTGCTGTTGCCGCAGACAGCCGCACGCGCGTCGCCGTTGCTATGCCGGACTTCTGGCAGACCTATCCAAAAGGCTATGCGGTCACGCCGGACGGCCTTGAAGTGCGCATCCTGCCGGCGCTGGCTCCGGACACGTACGATGGCCCCGAGGATGCGCCGTGGTTCTACCGCCTCTGCGCGTGGTTCAAGGATGGCCAGTACCTCTTCCGGGCGGGCCAACTCACGCGCGCCGGATTCGTCGTCCATTTCGACACGCCGGAGGCCGACGCCGATTTCCCCGCCTATGCGGCATGGTGTGGCGAGCCGCTGTTGCCTCAGGCCGCGCCCGAGTATCTGTGCAGCACGTTGGCCTCCGTTCGGCCCATCTTCCCGCGTGCGCCGGGCCTGTGGGACGCCTACGAGGCCCTCTTCGATCGCAGTTTCGAGGCGAGCCTCCAAGATCGCGACACGTGCCGAACCTACGGCTGGATGCACTACGGCGACTGGTACGGCGAGCGTTACTGTAACTACGGCAACAGCGAGTACGACATGGGCTGGGCGCTTGCGCTCCAGTGGATGCGCACCGGCGACCGCCGCCTCTTCGAGCGTGGTCTCGACATGGCCCGACACAGCAGTTCCGTCGATGTGCTTCACGGCGCGGCCTTCGACGATAACCGAGGTCTGGTGTGGGAGCACTGCTTCAACCACGTCGGCACCGCCCTGACGCTCGAGGAATTGCGTCTGCCGCCCGAGGATGAGACGGCGCGGAAGTACCTCGAGCAATTCGGCGGCATGATCACGGGCGCCATGGACCCTCAAGGTCACGTGTTTCAGCAGGGCCACTGGCTCTATGCGTGTCTCACCGGCGATTCGTGGTTCCACGACGTGGCCGAGCGCATCGCGGTCAATCAGTCGCGCAAGCTGACCCCGGCCTTCAACTTCAGCATTGAGCGCTCCGGCGGCTGGCCGATCATCAACGCCGCGAACGCCTACGCCTTCAGCGGTAATCCGTATCATCTCAACGCCGCCCGCCTCATGGTCGAGCGCTGCCTCGAACGCCAGGATCCCGAGACCGGCGGCTGGCTCCATACGCCGCCGGTCGGCGAAACCGACGGCCAGCCGGTGCTCGGTGGCAAGGCCTTCGCCGTCGGCATCCTGTCCGAGGGCCTGCTCTACTACCTGGCCGTCGAGCCGGAGGATCGCCCGGATGTGCGCCACATGCTCGTGCGCGGCGCCGACTGGCTCATGAACGAGGCGTGGAATCCCGGCAAAGGCTTCCGGTACATCACCAACGCGCCCAACTACAAGGAGGATGGCCGGCGCGGTATCACCTGCCAGCTCAATGCTGATATCATCGGCTTCGCCTACGAGGAAACCGGCGACGCCAAATACATCGAGTTCTGGAAGGATATGATGGCCGGCGCCTTCGAAGGTACGCACGGCATGGGCAAGTCCTTCACACAGGCCACGCGTCAGACCATCTTCGGCCTGACGCGCGTTATGCAATGGGGTATCGTTGACACGCCGGCCGCTCCGTGAGCTGCCGGCTGGAGGAAAGGAAACGACTATGAAGACCGGGAGTCTTTTCGCGCTGGCGATGGCCGCGCTTGTCGCGGCGGTGTGTACTGCATTTGCCGAGGAGGATCCCTTTGCCGGTGTCGAGGCCGTGTCGATATTCGACGGCAAGTCCCTCGAGGGATGGGAAGGCGACCTCGAGGTGTTTCGCATTCAAGATGGCGCTATTGTCGGCGGATCCATGGAGAAGCCGCTCCTGAGAAACGAGTTCCTATGCACCAAGGTCGAGTACGCCGATTTCGAGCTCAAACTGAAGGCGAAGCTCGTCGGCGCCGATCCCAACGCCGGCGTCCAGATCCGTAGCCGCCGCGTCCCCGACAGCCGCGAAGTAGCCGGGTACCAGGCCGACCTCGGCCAGAAGTACTGGGGCTGTCTCTACGACGAGGCGCGCCGATGCAAAGTGCTTGCGCAGACCGATCCCGAAGTCCAGGCCAAGGCCGTGCGCAAGGGCGAGTGGAACGACTACGTGATCCGATGCGTCGGCAAACACATCCAGCTCTGGCTCAACGGCGTCCTGACCACCGACTACGTCGAGGCCGACGACAGCATCGAACAGACCGGCATCATCGGCGTACAGGTCCACGGCGGCCCGGCCTCCGAAGCCTGGTACAAGGACATCACGATCAAGGTCCTGCCCAAGAAGGAATAGCGGCGAGCAACACCGCCGGTCGTAGTGATGCAGGGCTCACGCGGGAAGCCCGATGGAAGTCTGCCACAAATGACGCGGCCGTTCCCATATGAGAGGCAATGAGCGAGTCTGTGTCTGTGAGATTATCCGGCGGCCACCTCGACGTGGTCGCCGCTACGCTCGAGCTTGTGCGTGCCGAGTTGGAATCCCCCGAACGGCTCGCGTTGCTGCTGAATGCCCGGGTGGACCTGGGATGGCCGCCGGGCGAGTATGATCGCGACGCCCAGCTATTCTTCCGCGATCGTCTCGACGAAGGGGGCGCGGAGGTTGTCGGATGGTACTGCTGGTACGCGCTCCGGCATGACGGCCCGCACGAGCCGCCCGTACTCGTGGGCGCAGGCGGATACCTTGGCCCGCCCGACAAGGACGGTGTCGTCGAGATTGGCCTGTCAATCATGCCATCCTGGCGCAACTGCGGTTATGCCACCGAACTCGCGCGACTACTTGTGGAGAACGCCTTCGCCGATTCCCGCGTGCGGAAGGTCATCGCCCACACCGCGCCTGCGAACGTGCCAGCCTGTAGACTTCTCGAGAAATGTGGATTCGCCGCCGCCACAACCGACGAAGCCGGCAATGTCCTCTACGAAATCCCACGTGATCCGCAGGCCTAGCTAGCTCGTCCGCTAGGCACCTCGGCGTGGGGATGCGCAAGAGCCATCAGCACTTTGCGTGCCTAACAGGAGCCCCTTCTGGCGAAGCAGTAAGCGCCAGGTCACACACGTTCTACATGCTCTCATCGAAATAGTCACTGTCCACCTTCTTCACGGGATACAATGACACCGTCGACACGCCCACATCGTGCTCAATCATGAGACTGGTGAGTTGCTCACCATCGATTAGCACAATCTTGCTGCCGATTTTCAAAACGTAGTCCCGCGCATCATCCGTGAACCTGGAGGTCGTGATGAAAATGCCCTTACTTGCTCTCTGAGCTTGGAGAGCTCCAGCGAATTGCATGACATCGGGTCGGCCCACCGGATTGCTATCCCAGCGCTTGGCTTGAATGTAGACGACGTCAAGACCGAGCTTGTCCTCTTTTATGATGCCATCGATGCCGCCGTCGCCGCTCCTCCCGATCGCCTTTCCCGCATCAGCCCGCGAACCGCCATAGCCCATCTTGACAAGCAACTCCACAACGATACGTTCGAAAAAGGACGGCGAGACAGCCTTCAGCTTCCCGAGCAAATCATCGGCCAGCTCAGAACGCAGGTTCTCATACGCAGACTCCAAAGTCTCAGAGGGAGTTGCCGTCGAAGCATCAGCGGCCGTCCGTGACTCGGGGCCTCTATCGCTGCTTCTCGTGCCTTTGAGCTGCAGGAACTCAACGAACTCAGGATATCGGCTCAGGAGCTTCACGTCGACAGCCGTGGGCTGCTCCTTCAGCAAGGCTTCGCCCCGCTCCGTAATCCGGTAAAGCCCTCTCCGTGTTGCCTCGAGCAGTCCGGCCTTCTTCATGTATGTGGATGCCCAGCCAACTCGGTTAACGAACCTTGACTGAATGCCGCTCGGAAGCATCTCTTTCAGATCTGCATCTGTAAGGCCCAACTCAGATGCCAACGCGTCAACGGCCTTGCCGGTCGATACTTCACACCCTTCTTTGGCCGCAAACCGAAGAAGTGGAAGCATTAGCATCTCGCAGTCTGGAACGGCCATGGATTCATCTCCCTTTCTGCTGTCGCTGTTCCCTCAGAATCGACGGTGCTGCTCCTTGCGCTCTTCGATTGAGCAAGTCCGCCCTGATTATTCGACCTGCGCAAACCAGCTACTGCCTCTCTGGCCATCATAGCGCAGAGCGATCAAACAAACAAAGCTCTGTTTTAGGTGCTGAGGCTATGTTTCGTCAACGTAGCGCGCTGCCTCAGTCCCGCTTCACGGTGGCGCGGTCGAGGTCGTTGGGCAGGCCGGGGCGCTTGAGGGGAACCTTCTGCCCATGGCGCTTGGGCCGCCGGCGGGATGGCGACGACGCTGGAGAGGCTCTGGGCGGGAATGCCCACAGCCTGGCGCAAATGACCGAGGATGAACCTCGGTTTGGTGTTGGACTCCGAGGACTGATGCCGGCGTTTGGCGCCGGGCACAACGACGCCCTGTTTCGTCAGGAGATGGATCGAGATTGCACCGTCGAGCCCGGCAACGGCAATGCCGGCGGCGACACCGTGTATCGCCTGCGAGAAGGCATCGAACGCTTCGTCATCACGAACGTGGCCGATCCGGCGGCGACTTCCGTCGCGGCGAGCGAAGTCTTTGTGATGTACGACAACGTCGCCGTGAGATCCGAGCAATTCAACCACGTGCCGGGCGGCGGCAACGTGCTCTACATGGACGGCCACGTCCAGTTCGTCAAATATCCCGGCCCGCCGCCGATCAATCAGAAGATGGCGTCGATCATGCGCATGTTCGACCACCGCCCAGGACACTGAGCCGGCTCGGGGGCGAGAGAGCGCTACTCGGTATCGCTTTTATTCCGTCTGGTGGTATATCCTGTGCCCGCACAATGTGGGCCCCGGAAGAGAATGATCGATGGCACACGCCAGACCACACCACACCGCAGATGACAGCTTCGAGCTTTCGGCCGGGGAAGTGATAGAACCTGTGTGCCCCACGAGAAACTCGCTGGCGAACAAGGTGCTGGCCGTGGACGCTGCGGCGCACCGTTGGTATCGGTTTGTTCTCTCCTTCCCTCCGCATCTCGTTCGCCAATATATCGAGCGATTGGCGGTGCCGCAAGGCGGTGTTGTCCTAGATCCTTTCTGCGGCACCGGCACCACCGTTGTTGAGTGCAAGAAGCTTGGGATCCCTTCCGTTGGCCTCGAGGCACTTCCGATGGCCCATTTCGCGTCCGTCGTCAAGACGGATTGGACGCCGGATCCTGAGGGACTTGTCCGTCACGCCAAGTCCGTGGGCGTGAAAGCCGAAGAGGACCTCGCCAGAGACGATATTCAGGACATTCGGCTCTTTGTCGAGCAACGATTGCCGGAACACGCACGCGTTCTTCCTCCGGAGGCGCACGCCTTACTTCTCAAGGACTCGATCAGCCCCCTGCCGCTGCACAAGACACTGGTCCTGTTGCAGGCAATCGAGGATCTCTCGGATCACCGATACCGAGATCATGAGCGACTCGCATTGGCGAGATCGTTGATCGACCACATAGGCAATGTCCGCTTTGGGCCTGAGGTTGGTGTCACGAAACCCAAAGAGGACGCAGCGGTGATTGGGCCCTGGCTTTCGGCCATTCGCGAGATGGCTGAGGATCTTGCGGGTTTGCCCGGCCGCGGTGGCTTGAGTAGTCGTGTGCATCTCGCGGATTCCCGGTGCGTAGGTGAACTCGTCGAGCCGGGCTCGGTGGCAGCGGTCATCACGTCGCCGCCGTATCCCAACGAGAAGGATTACACGCGAACCACCAGACTCGAGAGTGTCATCCTGGGCTTCATCCGCAGCAAGGCCGAACTCCGCCAACTGAAGAAGGGGCTGGTCCGTTCCAACACAAGGAGCGTTTACAAAGAGGACGCGGATGATGCATGGATTTCAGAAAACGAGGATGTCCTGCATCTGGCGGAGACCATCGAGGCGCGACGCATCAAACTGGGCAAGACATCCGGTTTTGAGCGGATGTATCCGCGCGTGGCGAAGCTGTATTTTGGCGGAATGGCGCGACATCTGGCATCGCTCAAGACGGTCCTCCGTCCCGGCGCGAAGCTTGCCTATGTCGTTGGCGACCAGGCCTCCTATCTCCGCGTGATGATCCGTACAGGACAAGTTCTTGCCGACATTGCCACGTCGCTGGGGTATGAGGTAGTGGACATCGAGCTCTTCCGGTCGCGACCAGCAACTGCGACCGGCGAGCAGTTGCGAGAAGAAGTGGTGCTGCTCCGCTGGCCGGGCAGGCAGCCTTAGTACGGGGGAAGTCACGTGGACAAGCACAACCGATACGAGCAGATCATCGAGCGTGTGTTCTTTCGCCACTACGAGAAAGGAAACCGCAAAGTATCGTTTGTTCGGCACGATATCGAGGAGGTAGCCGCAGAACTCGGCATTCAACTTCCCAAGAACCTGGGCGACATCCTCTACAGTTTCCGCTATCGTGCCGTCCTGCCACTTTCCATACGACAATGTGCTCCCAAGGGCGAGGAATGGATCATCCGGCCCGCTGGACGAGGCAGATACCAGTTTGTCACCACGAAGGTCGCCAGGATTGTGCCATCGCCCACGTTGGCGGAAACCAAAGTACCGGATGCCACACCAGGTATCATTGGCATGTATGCGCTTGGCGACGAACAGGCGCTCTTGGCCAAACTCAGGTACAATCGGCTGATCGACATCTTCACGCGGGTGACCTGCTACTCCTTGCAGAGCCATCTGCGCACGACCGCGCAACATCTCGGGCAGGTTGAAACGGACGAGATCTACGTCGGTGTGGATCGAAGAGGGGCCCATTACGTCTTCCCTGTCCAGGCGAAAGGTAGGGGCGACAAACTGAGCGTTGTCCAAGTCGAACAGGACCTCGCTGTCTGCAAATAGAAGTTCCCGAACCTGGTTTGCAGACCCGTCGCCGCTCAGTTCATGGACAAGGACCTGATTTCCCTGTTCGAATTCGAGGAAACGAATGTGGGAACCGTTGTCCTTGCCGAGAGGCACTATCGTCTCGTGCCGCCCGAGAGCATCGAGGCCTGCGATCTTGACACCTATCGAAAGAGAAGTGACACTGAGGATTCATGATGTCACGCCCGCCACGGCTCGGCCGAGGCACGATCTCGCACATTCCTTCTCGGTGGATCTCTTCTCTCCGCTCTTGCAGAAGCGCCGTCAGTCTTTCTTGGCGTGAAGGCGCTGATAGGCCTGGCACGCGGGGCAGTTCTTCTCGGCCTCGCGCAGCTTCTGGGCGAACTTCGAGTTCGGCCAGTGGCGCGCGGAGATGCAGAAGGGGCAGATGCTGCACAGGAATGCCAGAAATTTCTCGTTCATCGGATTTCCCTCATCGCAATGTGGCTCATGCCACGTCCTCCTCGCTATCGCTTCGCTGCGAAACAGTCTAGCACAGGCCGAAGCATCAACGCCTGATCCGGCGATTCGGGCGTAGACCATGGGCGACGCGCGAGGCCATGCCATGTTACAATGCGATGCGTGCGGGCCTCGGACTACCGTGCAAGAGGAGGGGATGTCCAATGCCGACGGATTGGAGGGCGCTAGGCGGACAGTATCGGGAGGCGCTGCTAGACGATGTTCTGCCGTTTTGGGAGCGCCACTCGATCGATCGTGAGTGTGGGGGATACTTCACCTGTCTCGAACGGGACGGCCGCGTGTTCGATACGGACAAGTTCGTGTGGCCCCAAGCGCGTCAGGTGTGGATATTCTCGATGCTCTACAACCGCCTCGAGAAACGCCCCGCCTGGCTCGATATCGCCCGGCACGGCGCCGATTTCCTGCGCGCCCACGGCCGCGACAAGAAGGGCAACTGGTATTTCAGCCTCGATCGCGCCGGGCGACCTCTCGTCCAGCCGTACAACATCTTCTCGGACTGTTTCGCGGCCATGGCCTTCAGTCAGTACGCTCTGGCATGCGGCGACGACGACGCCAAACGAATCGCCCTAACAACCTACAAGAACATCCTCGCGCGCCAAGCCAATCCAAAAGGCCAGTACAACAAGCTCGTGCCGGGCACGCGTCCGCTCATCGGACTGGCCCTGCCGATGATCCTCGCCAATCTCACGCTCGAACTCGAGTGGCTCCTGGATGCCGATCTCCTCGGCAAGACGCTCGACGATTGCATCGACCAGGTGTTCAACCGGTTTCTCGATGATGAGCGGCTCCTGATCCACGAGCACGTCGCGCCGGATGGCTCGAAGGTCGATTGCCTCGAAGGCCGGGTGATCCTGCCGGGCCACGGCATCGAAGCCATGTGGTTCTTCATGGATATCGCGCGCCGTCGCAACGACGCGTCGCTTGCACGGCGCGCCACGGACGTCGCGATCAGCCTTCTCGAGTACGGCTGGGACGAGGAGTACGGCGGCCTCGTCTACTACCGGGACAAGGAAGGCCATCCGCCGCAGCAACTCGAATGGGATCGCAAGCTGTGGTGGGTGCACAACGAAGCGCTCGTTGCGGCAGTCATGGGTTATGCCCTAACCGGCGACGAGGCGTGTCGGACGTGGTTCGAACGCTTGCACGAGTACACGTGGGCGCGATTCCCCGATCCGGAATATGGCGAGTGGTTCGGCTACCTGGATCGGAGGGGCAACGTGTTCCTAAGCCTCAAAGGCGGCAAGTGGAAAGGCTGTTTCCATGTGCCGCGCACGCTCTATCGCTGCTGGCTCGAACTCGAGGCGCTCGCCCTGTAGACGGCACAGACCACGGCGCGGAACGCGTCGCTTGGCGGCATGTCGAACGTGACCACGCGCGCATCCGAATCCCACTCGAATGCGCGCGTGGCGCTGTCGATCTTGACCTCGGCCGGCAGGCCCGCAGGGAAGAAGACGCGAACCGGCACCGGCGCCGCGTGGCGGTACTTCAGGCCGAACTGGAAGACGTCGTCTTCGTACGTGGCGCCTTTGCCCATGAATGACGTGCCCGGCACGCCGGTCTTGCTGTCGAGCACGATCGGTAGCCTGTGTTCTTCGGCCACGGCGGCGAAGTGCGGCAGCGCCTCGATCATGACATGGCTCCAGACCGAATTCAGCGTGCTGTTCGAGAGCGGCACGCCGCCCTCGGCTGTCTGGTGATTCAGCACGTCCACCCATGCCGCGTTGGCGCTGTAGAAGTACTTGAGATCGCCCGTGGCCAGGTATGCGTTGAGCAGGTTGTCCGCCCAATGCGAAGTCACGGCGTAGTTGCCTTCGATCTCGATCGTCTCCGGTATGGGCGTGGTCGATGTCGGCCCTTCCTTGGCGCGGTACCAGTACGAGTTCGGAAACGCGCCCGGGTTCTTGCCCTGCGCGTCTTCCTGCATGCTCCACTGGAACTCGACGGCTTTGAGTAGCGTATCGAGGAGCCGCGTGTTGCGCGTCGCGTGGTACAGTGGCCAGAGCCCCATGCAGGCATAGCCGGCGAAGATCGGTGAGTTCCGGTACTCGCGCGTCGCGTTCGGCGTATCGCGCCACCAGCCCTCGGCCTCCTGACGCGGCATGATCCACTCCGCCAAGCGCGCCGCCGTGTCGGCGTACGCTGTGTCTCCGGTGACTTCGTACATGCGCAGCAGCATCTTGGCGATGTACGGCGATCGATACTGCACGCCGCCGTAACCGCCGTGGACACTGCCGTCGCGCGGCTCGCCATCTTGCCACGCCCGGACGCAGTAGTCGGCCATGTCGCGCGCCGTCTCGAACCACCATGTGTCGCCGGTGACCAGCGCGCCGAGAAGGAGTCCCTCGAAGCGTTGGTAGACGTAGGGATTGCCGAACCAGTCGCAGTAGTAGTGGCCGAGTCCGCGACTGACGGGGGCGTGGCTGATCGAGACGTCGGCGAAGACCTGGCTGTGGACGCGCGCGAAATCATCGAGCGTGCCGTCGCCGGAGCGCAGGTATTCCTGGTAGAGGGCCAGGACGATGTCGCCGTTGCGGTAGGTGTAGCGGCCGCCCGTCAGGACGTGTCGACGCGGCACACCGATCTCGTCGCAATACTGCGCCAAGAACGCGGCGTCCGGCTCGGGCGTGAAGTACTGAAACGCCTCACCGAAAACCATGCCGCCCGCGTGGAGGTCCACCTCGTAACAACCTTCGCCGCTCGGGTCCGGGCCGGCGTCCGCGCCGCGGCAACACCGGACGTACTCCGGCCGAGTGACCTGTGCGCGCTTGAAGTAGCGCGCGGCCTCGGAAACGGCGTCGTCGAACAGCGTCGACACACGCGGCTCGCGCAGCACCCCCATGGCCGTGAGGTGCTCGCGATCGTAGACGACGTGCGGCAACGCCTTCACGGCGCGCGCGAGGGACGCCTCCTCGCCCGCGGCCGGATCGACCACGAGCCAATACGTGAACGTCCGTGCCATGCCTTCGCGCAAGCGCACGTCGGCGGTATCGGCCAGCGGCGTGTAGTGCTCGACGCAGAAACGGCCTCCGTCGAAGGAGAACGTGCTGGCGAGGTCGTCGTCGCCGGCGGCCATTTCCTGAAAGTGCGGCACGACCACCATGAGTCTCGCGCCGTTGCCATCGAGCGTCATCCATTCGCCAAGATCATCCTCCGTGCCTTCGAAGCGCGACTCGTGGCCATGGTAGGTCGATGCGGCTGACCAGCCGAAGGCGCGCTGCTCGACGCGAAACACCGAGGCGCCTTGGCTCTCGCCCCCCTGCAATCCGTATGTCACCTCGGCGATGTCGACGACTTCGGCGTCGAGAAGCGCAATGCCGCTGGTTGGCAGGTCCTCGGCGGTACGGTTGATGAATCGCACATCGCACTGGACGAAGGGCGAACCGGCGCAGAACACGAACTCCTGGTGCAACTCGAGCGCCGGCGATAGCGCCGACGTGAGCCGCACCACCTTGCGGATCGGGCCGTTGCGTAGCACCGTAGTCTTGGCGGCGCCCGGAACGAGGACAACGCCGTCCTTCGACGTGAAACGGGGTGTCCAGCGCCGAATATCGAACGTGTGTCGGCCGACCGTGACGTTCTCGATACCGCTACTGTCGAGGGTAATTGCGCAAAGGCCATTCTCGATGCGCAGGCCGTCACCCTTTCGCTCCATGTGCAGCGGCGATTCCTGCGCGGCGCGCGGCTCGCCCCACGCGACGGCCAGTCGGCGGCGATCTCCGGCCTGCGGTGCATCCAAGACGCACGAGATCAGCGCCCAGCGCGCCGGTGGCGCGCTCCAGTTGCCGAGGGGCGTCACGTCGACGGCCAACGACTCGCCCGCCTCGTCGAACACGGCCACCTGCTCCGGTAACGCGACCTGGCCGAGCGGAATGCCGAAGGTCACTGGCACGCGTTGGGCCGCCTCCGGGAACACGACCTCGACGCTGGTTTCCCCGGCCGAATCGCCGCGCGGCGGAATCGAGACGCGCCACTCGGATTCCGAGGCTGACCGAGGCGCGTTGTGCTTCTCGAGGAAGGCCAGCATCTCCTCGAACAAGGCCTTGCGCTGTTTCTGATGGAAATAGTCGAATCCGTGCTCGCGTTTCGGAAACAGGCGCAGCTCGGTGGCGACGCCCGCGGCCTTGAGCCGCTCGTGGAAGGCCTCGGACTCCTCGTACGGAACGATGTGGTCGGCGGTGCCGTGGGCCAGGAACACCGGCGGCATACCCGCGTGGATATACGTGATCGGCGAGGCGTACTCGTACCGGTCGAGGCCTTTCATCTCGCCGTCGATCCCGGCGAACCGCCCCACGTAGCTCCGGCCAATGGCGCCTAGGATTCCGCGTCGAGGCGGATCGCGGTATTTTGTCAAGTCCACGGCCCCGTACAGACTTACCGCCGCGCGCACTTCCGAGGATGCGCACGGATTCTCCGTGCCTTCGAAGCCGTCCTCCGGCCGTGCCGCCGCCAGAAACGCGGCGAGGTGGCCGCCCGCGGACGCACCAAAGGCCACGATCCGATCCGGATCGACACGATACTCCGCAGCGTGGAGCCGCAACCAGCGCACCGCCGCCTTCGAGTCCTCGAGACATGCCGGAAACGGGTAGTCCGGCATCATCCGGTAGTCGATGGCGACGACGACGTAGCCGTGCTGGGCGAATGAGCGGCAATACCAGCCCTGTTGCGTGCGCGGGCCGATCCGCCAGCCGCCGCCGTGGATGGCCACCATGCCCGGCCGGAGGCCTTCGCCGCCGTCGTGCGGCTGATACACGTTGAGGCCGAGTGTCACGCCTTCCGGCTCGGCAAACACGACGTCGCGCTGGATGTCGATGTGGTACGTCGCGTTGCCGCCGCCCGCCGCGGCAACACCTACGATGATGAGTCCGATGGCGATACTCACGATGTCACGATAGCCCGTCACGATAGCGGCCAGAGGTGGTTGAGGGGACCGTGGCCGTGGCCGAGGGGAAGGCTGCGGCGAATGGCCTCGATGAGGAAGCCCCGGGCGCGCTCGACGGCCTCGGCGGCGGGGTATCCTTTGGCCAGAAAGGCCGCGATGGCCGCGGACAGTGTGCAGCCCGTGCCGTGCGTGTTGGGCGTGTCGATGCGGGGCGCGCGATAGACTTGCGCTGTATCGCCGCCGATGAGGTAGTCGACGACCTCATTGCCCCCGAGGTGGCCGCCCTTGATCAAGACGTAGCGCGGGCCGAGGGCGAGAATTCGCTCGGCGGCGTTGCGCGCGCCGGCCTCATCCGCGATCGCGATTCCGGCCATGACCTCGGCCTCGGGGATGTTGGGCGTGATCATGAAGGCTCGCGGAACCAGGGCTTCGATGAGGGCGGATTGCGCTTCGGGTTTGAGCAGCGCGGCGCCGCTCTTCGAGATCATGACCGGATCCACAACGAGTGTCTCGATACCGTTCCGCGCGACGGCCTCAGCCACGGCCTCGACAATGGCCGCGTTCGACAACATGCCGGTCTTGGCGGCGTCGATACCGATGTCTTCGGCGACGGCGTCGATCTGCTGCGCGACGATGTCGGCGGGCACATCGTGAATGGCGCGGACCTCGGTCGTGTTCTGCGCCGTGACCGCTGTGATCGCGGCCATGCCATACACGCCCAGGACGGTGAAGGTCTTGAGGTCGGCTTCGATACCCGCGCCGCCGCCGGAATCGCTTCCGGCGATGGTCAGCACGCGCGGTGGCAAGGCGTCCGTCATAGTGTCCAAATCCTCAGCGTTCTAAGCTAGCATTCCTGCGACGCAGGCCGTCATGAAACACGCCAGCGTGCCGCCGATGAACGCCCGCAGACCGAGCGCGGCGATCTCGCTACGGCGTTCCGGAACCAATCCGGACAGGCCGCCGATGACGATACCGACGCTACCGGGATTCGCGAATCCGCACAGGGCATAGGTTGCGATCGTGATCGAGCGAGGACTGATGGCGCCGGTGTCGATGAGGGGTTTGAGGTCCGAGTACGCCAAGAACTCGTTCAGGACGGTCTTGGTGGCGAGGAGTTGCGATACGGCCGCGACGTCGTGCAAAGGCACGCCCATGATCGCGGCGAAGGGGCGGAACACCCACCCCATCACCTGCGTGAAGGTCAATCCCGTCACCGCGCCGAGTGCCTGATCGGCCAGGTAGACGAGGCCGATGAAGGCAATCAGCATGGCCCCGACGTTCAATGCCATCATGAGGCCTTCGGATGCGCCACGGGCGGCGGCATCGACGATATTGTGGCACTCGATCGGGACCTCGATGCGCACGTCGCCGCGCGTCTTCGGCTCTTCGGTTTCGGGCACGAGGAGTTTCGCGATGAGGATGGCGGCGGGCGCGCTCATCAGCGAGGCGGATAGGAGATGGCCCGGCTCGGCGCCGAATCCGGCATAGGCCACCATGACGCTCGCCGCGATGGTGGCCAGAAACGCGGTCATGACGGTGCACAACTCCGAGCGCGTCATCGTGCGCAGATACGCCCGCACGGCCGTCATGGACTCGATGCCGAGAAACACGAGCAACGCCGCGCTGAAGGTCTCCGCGCCCGAGGTCTTGAGCGTGCGACGCATACCCCACGCCATAAACCGGACGACACGCTGGATGATGCCGAGATGGAACAGGATGCCCGCCAGCGACGACACAAAAATGATCACCGGCAACACCTGGAACGCCACCACGGCGCTGATCACGAAATCCTGATCCGACGTGAGCACGGCGTCCTTGCTCAGGATGAAGAACTGCGTCAGGTTGCCGAATAGGAAACGAGCACCCTCGGCGCTGGCGGCCGTCACGACGTCAAATCCTGCCTTGGCGAGGTCGAACACCCTGCGGCCGACCACGGTGCGGAGTACGAGGAGGCCGAGGGCAAATTGCAGGCCAATTCCCCAAATCACCAAGCGCCAATCCGCCTTCCGCCGGTTCTCGGATAGCGCCCAGGCCAGCGCCACCATCGCCAGGAGGCCGAACAGGCTCACCAATCGCAGTGCCATCGGGTGTCCTCTGCCGGATTCCGGTTCCGAAGCGTGCCGGTAAGGAGTGTAGGCGATCTCCGGTCTTGCAGGCAACGGCACGCTTCGGGATGATTGCGCGCGCGCGTTGACAAGTCCGCCGGCAATAGTGACAATGGACGGTATGCGGAAGGAAGTGACTCGAGATATCAGGAGATAGTCGGTATGAACGCGAGGAAGAGATCGTCCGGAACGGTGCGTGTTTTCGGCTGGTTGTCCGCGATTCTTGTGATGGCGGCGATTGTTGTGCCCGCGGCGTTAGGGGCCCTGAACTGGCAGGACGTATATCCTGACGAAGCGGACCCCTTTGTCGGCAACTACAAGGGCCGTTGGTGTGCCAAGGAGGAAGTGGATCCGGACATTGCGGCGCAGGTCATCGCCCTCGGCGATGACCTGTACCGGATTCGGCTGACCTCCGAGCTGTTCAAGCGGTGTCCGCCGCTGGCGGAAATCGAGGTCAAGCGTTCGGGCGACTGCATCAAGTTCGACGAAGCTGGCCTCTTCGGCGAGATCAAGAATGGCGCGATCACGGGCGGACGCGGCAGCGGCGACAAGTTCACCTTCGAGATGAAGAAGGAACCGGTGGTCTCGCCGACGCTCGGCGCAAAACCGCCCGAGGGCGCGGTCGTTCTGTTCGACGGCAGCGGATTCGACGCGTGGCAGGACGCGAAAGGCTGGGAGTTGCTCGATGGCGGCGTGATGATGGTGACACCGTTGGGCGTTCAGTTGAACTCGAAACAGCGGTTCAAAGACGTCAAGCTCCACGCCGAGTTTCGGTTGCCGTTCATGCCGAAGGCGCGCGGTCAGCAGCGCGGTAACAGCGGCGTGTTCCTGCAGGGAACATACGAAGTGCAGGTGCTCGACAGCTACGGCCTCGAAGGTTACTACAACGAGTGCGGCGGGATGTACAAGGTGTCGGCGCCGCTGGTGAATGCCTGCGCGCCGCCGCTCGAGTGGCAGACCTACGACATCACCTACCGCGCGCCGCGCTACGGCGATGACGGCAAACTGGCGGCCTATCCGCGCATCACCGTGGTTCAGAACGGCGTTGTGATTCAGGACGACGTCGAGTTGCCGAAGATCACGGCCTGGAAAGAAGTGGAACGTTTGGCGGATCCGCCGCGCGATGCCGGCCCTATCCAAATCCAGTCGCACAACAACTTCATCCAGTTCAGAAACGTGTGGCTCGTCGAGAATCCGGAGTAGAGTCCCGTGTTCACCAAAGCGAGTGAAGAAGGCTATGTGCCGGCCCTCGACGGCATCGAGCGCAAAACGCTCGTTTACGGCGCGAACACGCTCATGACCGTGTTCCGCCTCGAGCGACACAGTGTATTGCCGCGACATGCCCATCCCCACGAACAGACCGGATACCTGGTCGAAGGCCGGTTGAGGTTGAGCAACGGCGAGGAGATCTTCGAGGCCGGGCCCGGCGATAGCTGGTGCATTCCGGGCGGCGTCGAGCACGGTGCGGAGGCCCTGGAAGCCTCGGTTGCCCTCGAGGTGTTCTCGCCCGTGCGCGAGGACTACGTGTAGGCGGTCGGGTGCTTTCCTGGGCTTCCGCCATCGGTCGAATGGGTCCCGTCGGTCCTCGGGCGGCAGGCCCTGTGTCTTGCGCGCAGGCACCATTCAGGCAGAACGTTGACATTCCGGTAGACTGCGCGCAAGAATGCCCGCGCTATGGCAGAACGTCGTTCCATCCTTCGTCGACTGGGGCCGGGGCTCATCACCGCCTCGGTGGTATTGGGGCCGGGGAGTATCGTTTCATCGAGCCGTGCCGGCGCCGAGCGCGGCTACGACCTGCTCTGGGTCATGGCTATGGCCAGCCTCTTCATGGCCGTGTACACGTCGATGGGCGCGCGCCTCGGGTGCGCCCTCGGCAAGACCTCGCCGCTCCAGCACCTCCCCCGACCGCTGGCGGCGATCATCGGCTTCTCCGCCTTCCTCGTGTGCGGTGGATTCCAGTTCGGAAACAACATCGGTGTGGCCGTCGCGGTAAGCAATGTGACCTCCACGCCGACGTGGATTTGGCCCATCGCCTTCACGGCCCTATCCCTCGTCTTCTTGTTCACGGCCAAGCATCTCTACGTCATGCTCGAGCGTCTCATGATGGCGCTGGTTGCCGTTATGATTGTTGCGTTCTTCGGGAACCTGTTCTGGACGGGCATGAGCCCTTCCGGAATCGTGTCCGGTCTCGTGCCTCGCCTCCGCGAGGGCAACTCGGTCGTCGGCCGGGCCATGTTGGCCACGACGTTCTCGGCCGTGGCCGCGCTGTATCAGGCGTATCTGGTACAGGCCAAGCAGTGGAAGCGCGAGGACGTGCGGATGGCCATCGGCGACGCCTGGATCGGCATTGCTGTCCTGGGCCTGATCAGTACGGTAATCATGATCGGTGCCGCACAGACCCTGCACGGCTCCGGTAAGGACTTCGCGAGTATCGGTGAACTGGCGCAGACGCTCAGGGGCGCGTTGGGCAACGCGGCGGTCTGGGTATTCTGCGCGGGCTTGGCGGCGGCCTCGTTCTCGTCGTTCATCGTGAACGCGTTGGTGGGCGGCGGCATGCTGGCGGACGGCCTCGGTCTCGATCGAAGCTTCGGCGGGCCCTATACGAAAGGGCTTACAGCGCTGGTGATGCTGATCGGGTGCGGGGTGGCCGTGGCCACGCTCAAGTTCGGCACCGGCAGCACCACCTCGCTCTTGCTCGCCCAGGGCGCTACGCTGCTCGCCGCGCCGTTGAGCGCGTTGCTGCTTTTCGTGCTTACCTCGCGCGAAAAGACCATGGGCGACTTGAAGAACGGCCCCGTTGTCATGGCACTCGGCGCCATCGGCCTTGTTATCATCCTCTGGCTCGGCTTCGGCACTGCTGCAAAACTGGCGGAGAAACTACTGGGAACGTGAGGGACTTCATGCCGATTCGGGGGAAATACGATCGATTCGTAGGCGCGGTATTCATCGGCGTCGCAGTGGGCATGGTCGTGGCGGGCCTGTTGGACTTCTTCGGTGCGCCTCCAGGAGCCGTCAACGCGGCCGTCATGCCGACGGCCACGCTTGCCGTGGTACTCCTCATTACCCACGGCTCGCGCACCATGGGTTTCGGACGTCTCGTTCTCCTGGCAGCCCTCGCGGCTTTCATCGGCTTCGGCTTCGAGTACTTCGGCGTCCGAACCGGAACCGTGTTCGGCGGGCACTATCGGTACAACGAAGAACACTATCGAGGTGTGATGGTGTTCGACGTGCCCGTGGCCGTGCCGGTGTTCTGGGCCGTATTCATCTACACGGGCTACTCGACCGTCAACACGTTCCTGCTGTGGCTCGGCCGCGTTCAACCGCGCCGAACGGCGCACGACGCCGCCCTGCTGCTTCTCCTTGTCGCACTGGATAGCATGATGGTCATGGCGCTCGACATGTTCATGGATCCCATCGTGGTCAATCGGGGCGGATGGGAGTGGGCCGATGAAGGGCCCTACTTTGGCATACCCATCGGCAACTTCGTCGGCTGGTTTGTGGTGACGGCCATCGTGACAACGCTCTTCCGTACCTACGAGTACCTTAGGCCCGCGCCGCCCTGCACCGCGCACAACGCCATCCGCCTGATCCCGCCCCTCGGCTATGGCCTCGTTGCCGTGATGTTTGCCCTTCACGCCGTCAAAGAGCAGATGGACGGTGTCGCCCTGGCGGGACTCGCCGTCATGCTGCCCTTTGTCCTGACCAATCTACTCTGTTTCGCCTGCCGCAAGGCGCAGGCGCCCCTCGACTGATCCCACTCACGGCGCCGATGGCCCATACTCGATGGTATACGTCTTGGCGTCGAAATCCACGGTGACCGCAGTGCCATCGCTGAAGGTCGAGCGTTGCCTGCGCCACGTATCGTCGAGGAACTCGTGGTTGACCATCTCGAGCGTGCCGCACCGCGCCGCGAGTTGGGCGGCCTCGTTGACGCGGGCAATCTGTTCGGGCGGATCGTCGGGACCGACATAGGGCAGGCCAGCGTTGAGAAGGCAGTGGAGTTGTCCCGCATCACTCTTTGGAATGCCCCAGCCGCCGCCCTGGCTCATGCACCACGGCAACAGGATCGAGTCGTGATACACGAGGCCGAACAGCGGCGTCGGGATGCCGAGGGACTCCTCATTACTGAAGATGTCGTAGGGGCCGTGATGCACGAGATCGAGGGCCGGCACAAACCGATCCGCCGGCTCCTCGGAACTGACGACGTAGCCGCGCGCGCGGAGTAGGTCGAAACAGTCGGTGCGCGCCTCGGCGCAGTCGGTACGCGTCATGGGCCACAGGCGTTGATAGCTCTCCTCGAGCGGCACCACGGCGAAGACATCGAGATATGCGCCGCGCACCTTGATGTCATGTTTGGCGAAGAGATCGTGATTCCGTCTTGCGTAGCCGGGTGCGAACACGGCGCTCAGGTAGGTCTGCGGCCCGCCGCACCATGTCGCATGCTCCTGCCGCGAGCCGTCGGCCTCACGCATGACGAGACGGTCGTCGAAGGACGCGGCGGAGAAGTAGAAGTCGCGGTACTGATCATGGACGGCGAATACCCAGCCGAGCCTGTCGCACGTGTCGGCGACGGCCCGCAGTCCATCCCAGCCGCCCTGCTCGGCGCCCACCGGTAACGGATCCGGATGGCCGTTGTCGTAGCCGTAGAATCCCCAACCATCGAGGTGCACATATGCGCGTTCGATGCCTTTCTTGTGCAGTTCTTCGAGTCCGGCCGCGATCTCGTGGAAGGGCACTAAGGCGTGGTTCGCCTCGAAATTCTCCTTGTTGTAGTAATGCGATTCCTTGACGTTGTGATAGAGCGCACCGACGTGGACCACGGGTGATCCGACCACCTTGTCAAGATTTGGCGTGCGCGCGCACTTCTCGGCGAGCGATACGAAGCGCCCGGTGTCCTTCATGAACCGCCGGTATCGCTTGGCCATGGTCACGTATGTCGCCTCATCGTCAAAGGTGTAACGAATCGAGCGCGGATACCGCAGCGTACGCATACTCGAATACCACAGTGGCTGGATCACGGTGGGCCCGCCGGCCGGATGATCGTAGGCCGCGCCGGCATCATCGCTGGATTCGAGAATTGTGTGGACGCCGTGACCCTCGTGGATCTGCCCCCACCACGACATGTAGAGGGACCTCGAGTTCGTGAGGTCTCGCTTCCGAATGGCCTCACCGTAGTTGCCCGGCAGGATCATGCCCTGCATACACGGAATCACCGACAGGTCGGCCTCCGTGTTGCCCATCACAAGCGGTTTCGGCCACGCGATCGCGCCGAACTCCGTGCTGTCCTTAACGGGGACTACCGAGAAGCGCGCCTCGTTCCGCTCAATATCCACGCCGACCACCAGGTCGAGATCGGGCGCCGCGGGGAACTCCGCCAACTCGATGCGCAGGCCAATGCTGTAGCTCGTGCGCAACATCTCAGCACTGCGCTTGCCGGCATCGAGAAAGCCGATCTCGGCCTTGGCGAGTTCAACGTCTTTACGGCCGCACGGCGCGAACTGCCACTCGGTGGCCGCTGTCTTGACGCGGATCGCGAAGTCGGCCTTCTGCCACGTCAACTCGAGCCACGGATTGCGCAGGATCCACGCGGCATCCGTTTCCTCGAATGCGCCTTCCGCGAGACTCGGCCGCTCGACGGCGTTCTTCCAGAGCCACTGGCGTACCTCGTCCATGGCGAGGTACAGTGCGTTGACCTCGTCGCCAGTCTTGGCGCCCGCATCAAGCTGCTGCCGCAACGCGGCCAGCTTCGCGTCCTTCTCGACTTGCAGCGATTCCGGCACATCAACGGCGGCCAGTCGCTCGAGGTGCTTGTTCAGCACCGCCATGCGCGCGTCGATGTCTTCGTCTGCCGCCAACACGCTCAACATGAATGACAACAACATCATGGCTCTCTCCTCTCGCAAGCCGGCGCGTGCCGGGAATTCCTCACGAAGCGGGGGAAAACAATACCCTCTGCCCGAAGACAGAGGGTATGGAGAATCTCGATTCAGGTCAAGTCGTGCGCTAACGCCGGCGCCGCCGGACGGCCAGCGCGCCGCCAAGGCCTGAAGCCGCCGCCAATAGTGTCAATGCCGCCACGCCGGCCACAGGGACTTCGTCGGTCACGTTCACCGTGATTTCGAACTGAGCCGGGGCCTTACTGCCGTCGTCGTAGTAGCAGGTGTATGTCGCTTCGTCATCCTCCGTGAGCCCCCAAATCATGAGCTCGCGCGAGGCACTTCCCGTCACATGCGAATCGTCGGACAACTGGACGCCATCCTTCCACCAGTCGTACGTTGACCCAGGCGCCACCGGTCCCGGCACGGCCAGGCACAGATCCCAACCGAGCAAGAACAGCCCGCCCGACGTCACGCAGCCTTCCGAGACTTCGCCTTCGCCTTCGCCTTCACCTTCGCCCTCACCTTCACCCTCGCCTTCGCCTTCACCCTCGCCTTCGCCTTCACCCTCGCCCTCGCCTTCGCCGCCGCCGGAGAGCGCGAACGTGAAGCCGCCCCAGATACCCCACGAGTAGCTGGACGACATTCCACGGAACTGGGCCTGGTGAAGGGCCGTATCCCAGGTGCTCAAGTAGACGTAGTCCTGCGTCGTTGAGTCGTCATAGCCCACGACGGTGACGAAATGATCCGTATAGCCGTCGCCGTTTGAGTCGACCAGGAACACCATGGGGCGATCATTGTCAATCTCGCTTTGGAGCAGGGCATACGTCAATCCGCTACCATAATTGTACTGCAGCCCGGATGGCACATACGTTCCGCTTCGATAAGCAACATATTCGGTAAAGGCCGGGAGAATATCGCTCGACCAGGACCAGCCGTAGTAGTTCGTCCGCAGGCTCTTCGAAGTGTCCATGAAATCGCCCAGGCAGTTGTCTACGTGCGGCGTCCGCTTTCCGATATAGTCATCCGGAATAGGCGGATCGACATTGGGGTCGAGGTGGTCGTCTCGCGGAAGACCATAGTCCTCAAGGTGCTGTTCCGATCCGGACGGATACGGACTGGACAGCGTGCCGCCCGAGGCGATCGACTGGTTCACGTCGTTGGTCTGTGTCGACGCATCTCCTGGAATCAGCGCCGAGTAGCCGTTGGCGTCGTAATAGCCGACGACCATGCCCACGGCCGTCGGGCCACATCCGTGGCGCCACGTGTATGCCGGCACCCCGTCAATCACGACGGAGGCCTTGCTTGGCACAAACGGCTCGAACGTCACATCGGGTCCCGGTACCGGTCCCGTGGTACTCTGCATGGCCTCTTGAGCCAGTGCCGGCGAAGCCACAACGCCCAGGAGAACAAGTGCGCACAGGATACATCGAGAGAAGCGAATAGTCATCATGGCCCGAATCCCCTCCACGTCATGATTACGAATCCCTACCCACAATCAGCCAGGTGGTTAGAACCACGCGAACTCCAGTCTACGGTAATCCCTTCCGTCTGTCAACCTCATTATAACTAGGGTGGCGGAGATCCATCCGGACTGCGGCGCAGGATGACCGCCGGTCTCCGGGACGGCGCGGACGACTTCCTTGGCCCGCAGGCCGGCCCGGTGCTATGATGCCCTGGGTGAGAGGAGTGTGTGGCCCCGGCTGGCTTGCGAATACCGATGAAACCTCTAGTCACAATGGCGCTGATCCTTGCGGCGGTGCTCGCGGCCGGCGGCCTGCTTCCCGCGTGCCCGTTCATCGGCGGCGATGACCCCGTTCCTTCGGTGACGTACCATGTCGTCAACACGTTCCCCCACGATCCCGAGGCGTTCACGCAGGGGCTGCTCTTCCACGAGGGTGTCCTATATGAAAGCACCGGTTTGTACAACGAGTCTTCATTGCGGCGCGTAGCCCTCGAGACCGGCGAGATCCTGGCGCAGCATCGCCTCTCGAACGAGATGTTCGGGGAAGGGTTGGCGCTTTGGCAAGACAGGTTGTTCCAGCTCACGTGGAAGGAGAGCACGGCGTTCGTCTACGACCGGACGACGCTCGAACCGATGGGCCAGTTCCACTATCCCGGCGAGGGCTGGGGACTCACCTCCGACGGTAAGCGCCTTATCATGAGCGATGGCACCGCTACGCTGCGCTTTCTCGATCCCGAGACGTTTGGCGAAACAGGCCGGGTGCTCGTCCGGGCCTCCGGCCAACCCGTCACGCGGCTCAACGAACTCGAGTACGTTCGCGGCGAGATTCTGGCCAATGTGTGGCGAACGGACCGCATTGCCCGGATCTCGCCCAAGTCCGGCAAGGTACTGGCGTGGATAGACCTGAAAGGTCTGCCGAACGAACGAGGAACCCTGAGTTCCACAGACGTGTTGAACGGCATTGCCTACGATGAGCCGAATGACCGGCTCTTTGTCACCGGCAAGCGCTGGCCCAAGCTGTTCGAGATCCAGATCGTTGAGTAGGTCGACCCACAGATTCGCCGGGCCCTTCTCGAAGGAGCGGAGGGGACGTGGCTGTCCGCAATGCGCCCGTGACACACACCGGCATTGGACGTTCGTCTTGTGCATCGCGGTCGCGGTGCCTTGGTGCGCCTCGAGTCTCGCGCAGCCCACCACCATTGAGGCCATCGTACACCAGAACGAGGCGGCCACCGTTGTCATCTTCGGGACAAAGACACTCACCCGCAAGGCCGTGCAAGGCAGCGGCGTCTGCGTGGACACTTCCGGCTACGTGCTGACCGTGGCCCACCAGGTGATGGGGGTCGGCGATCTCCGCGCTCGGCTACGGGATGGCTCGGAACGCGACCTAACCATGGTCGATGTGGATCAGGACGCCGAGATCGCCTTGCTCAAGACGTCCAAGCCAATGCCTGTGGCGGCCCGAACCGGCGATGCGTCCACGTTGCGCAGCGGTTCGGACTTGGTGGCTATATCGACCCCCATGAATCTGGACTTCTCGACAGTTACCGGCATCGTGTCCAATCCCCACCGGACGCTCCGGGGCCGGCCCATGTTGCAGGTAGACTTGAGAGCCAGCCCCGGCTCGAGTGGCGGGCCCGTGTTCGACCGTCAAGGCAACCTGATCGGACTCATCGTCGGCGTGCTCGAGCAGCAGCAGTGGGTTACCATCGTCACGCCGGTCAACAACGCGCTTCCCATGCTCGAACGCTACGGGGTGAGCGCCTCCGCCACCGGTTACGATGCCGATCCCGTGATCATTCCGGCCAAGGATGTCACGCGAGATGAGCTCCAGGCCATCCGGGCCTACAATGCCGGTGTCGCGGCGGCCGAACCGGAACGCAAGATCGCCTCTTACCGAGAGGCGGTGACGCTCCTCCCCAACTTTTTCGAAGGCTGGTTCAATCTGGCCGTCGCCTACACCGCCGCGAAGGACGTTGAGAACGCCGTCGCGGCCTACCGACAGACCGACGCCCTTTCCCTCGACGACCACCGCCTCCTCCTCGTGCAGCGAAACCTTGGCCGTCTCTTCGCCGGCGCGGCGCGATGGAAGGACGCCGCCGCGTGCTTCGAGCGGGCCGCCCAGCTCGCGCCCGAAGATGCGGGCGCCTTCAACGACCTCGGAGAGGCCAGCCGCCACCTCGACGATCTCGAAAAGGCTGAAGAATGCTTCTTGGTTGCGCTAGAATTGCGGCCGGATTACCCGGCCGCCCGATACAATCTCGGGCTGACCTATGCGGCCACGGGCAACAATGCGAAGGCCGCCGAGCAATTGGAGCAGTACTTGATTCTGGCGCCGGACGCCGGCGACGCAGAGCAGGTGCGCGAGTGGATTCGCCAACTCGAGGGAGACAGCGGTGCCGAAGCAAGCGATGCCAGATAAAATCGGACGCTATACCATTGTGCGCGAATTGGGCAAAGGCGCCATGGGGATCGTGTATGAAGGCGTCGATCCGACCATTAACCGGCGCGTGGCCATCAAGACGGCCCGGCGGGACGTGATGGAATCCAGCGGCCGCGCCGAGGAGATGATGGAGCGGTTCCTGAGAGAGGCCACCGCCGCCGGCGGACTCAACCATCCGAACATCATCACCATCTACGACGCCGGCGAAGAGGCCGACATGGCGTACATCGCCATGGAATACCTCGAGGGTGGCGACCTCTTCGACGTCATCGAGGAGAAGAAGCGCTTCTCGCCGGAGGAGGCCGTCGAGACCGGCACAGCCATCCTGGATGCACTGGCCGTTGCGCACGACAACGGCATCGTCCACCGGGACATCAAACCCGCGAACATCCTGACCCCGCGCGGCGGCTCGCTGAAGGTCGCGGACTTCGGCATCGCCCGCATCGAGAACTCGAACCTCACCCAAGAAGGCGCCATGATCGGTACGCCCCACTACATGAGCCCCGAGCAGTTCATGGGACACAAGGTCGACGCCCGATCCGACCTCTTCTCGGTGGGCATCATTCTCTATGAGATGCTGACCGGCGAAAAACCTTTCGGCGGCGAGGCGCTCAGCACCGTCATGCACAACGTCATCAAGACCGATCCCGTCAATCCCAGCGAACTGAACTTTGCCGTCAGCACCTGCCTGAGCCGCGTTGTCCTCAAATCTCTTGCCAAGCGGCCGAACGACCGGTATCCTAGCGCGCGCGCCATGGCCGCCGCTCTCCACGAAAGCATTAAGGATAACCCGGATCCCGCCATCACGCTTGTGGACGTCGACGACGCGACCACAACAATCGTGTCGCGCACTTCCGCCGACGCGTCGACCATCGTCTCGACCGCCCTCCCGGCCGGAGGTAAGGCCGCCCCGAAGCACCGGGCGACTGTGGACCAGCAAGGACGCGATCAGGCGGCTGGCGGCGGCCGGAAATTGCCGGTGCCTGTGATCGTTGTCGGTGGCATCGTCGTTGTCCTGATTGTGATGTTGACCGTCTTCTTCGTCGCAGGCGGCCGCGACCAGTTGCCGACACCGGATCAACCGAGAGGCGCCACCGCGTCGGGAACCTTCTTCAAGGGAGCCATGGTCAAGTTGTACTATGCGGATAGCGACACGGCGTATGACCTCGCCGAGGATGCCATATCGAAAGCGGAGGCAAGCGGCGCTTCGCCGGATTTCTCAGGTATTCCGGGCGTCGAATTTGGCTCGGGCACGGTCACGCTACGCGACCCGACATCAGGCGCAGAGCGAGAGGTCAAGGTGGTCCGCGGCTCGAAACACGACGACTTCAGAGGCGAGCAATGGTCCCAGATCGAGGCACACGTGGATGCCGGAGCCGAGTATGGCACTGATAGGGCCATGTACCTTGCCTCCGAGGCGAATGAGATGGCCTACGTCACGTTCGTTATGAAGCGCCAGGTTCCGTGAATCGAGGGCGATTCGGTCCGGACACGTGGGCGGGCGGTGTTGCGCAGTAATGTGAAAACTGCGCGGATCTCGACCGCCGATGCCGTCTTGGTGGTATACTGAGTGAAAGATCGTTCGGATGTCCCGTTCGTGAGGCCGGTGTGTCCGGGGAGGGAGACTCTATGACAAGCGCATCCAGGAGTTTCGGGTTTCTGTCGGTGGTAGTCGCGGTGGTTGGCGTGGCCTGCGTTGCAGTCGCGCTCGAGAAGGGCGATATTGCCCCGAGTTTCACGGCAACAGACATCCACGGCCAGAAGGTGGACCTTGACCAGATCATCGCGCAGAGCCCCGACATGGTGATTCTCTACTTTTTCACCATTGACGGCGGCCAGGAAATCGCGCTCCGCCTCAGCACGATCCACTCGCTCTACGGCCGTGACAAGGTGCGCACCATCGCCTTCGGGATCAAGGAGCAGGAAGAAGCCCTCAAGGCCTTTGCCGATGAACTCCAGATCGAGTATTACCTCCTCCCGGAGAGTCAGTTGGACGCCAACGAAGTCTACGGCCCTATCCGCAGCCTGCCGTTAACGGTCATCCTGAAGAACGACAAGCGCGTCATCAAGCTAATCCGCGGTGGTGGCGAGGCGGCGGCTTCGGTGCTGACCGGTGTCGCCGAGACATTCCTACAGCAAGGCAACACCGACGAGGCGGTCGCGGTGGCCGACAAGGCTAAGGAAGAAGGCGAGCCGGCCGCGAAAGCCGCCGAGGTGAAGGGCTTCGCCCTCACGGCGGCCGGAAAGCTCGACGAGGCCGAGGAGGAATTCGGCGCCATCGAGTGCAAGGAAGGCCTCGCCAAGGTCGCCCTCGAACGTACGGACTACACGAAGGCCATCGAGCTGGCCGATGAAGCCCCCGATCACAGCGGCTATGCAGACACGATCAAGGCCACGGCGCTCATGCGCTCGGGCAAACTCGAAGAGGCCGCGCCCCTGTTCGAATCCGGCGCCCAGAAGTCCACCGAAGACTGGAAGGCATCCGAGGCGGTCACCGGGCAGGGGCGCCTGCTCCAGGAGCAAGGCAACCTCGACGACGCCATCGTCCGATACGACGAGGCCGTCGCCCTCGATCCTTACAATATCATCGCCCTCAGCAATGAGGGTGCCGCCTACCGCATCCAGGGCGACCTCGACAAAGCCGCCGGCGTTCTCGAAGAAGCCAAGAAGGTGGGTGACGACGAACTGGTCGCGGTCATGTTACGCCAAGTCCAGCGCGAGCTTGAAGAGGCCAACGATGTCCGGCGCGGCGAACTGATCCGGGCGCAAATCGCAGACCTCTCCAAGCGGTACGACGAGATGAAAGCCGCCGGCACGGACAAGCCGGTGGATCCATGGTCCACGCGGCCGCTCGTCGTCGCGTTCCTGCCGTCGGAAAACAAGACCCCCGTGTTTTTCGAGCGCGCCGGCACGGACATCGCCCTGCGCCGCGAACTCGAGGCGAGCATTCAGTCCCAAGGGTGCGTGAAAGTTGTGGATCGCGAGATGCTGGACAAATTGCTGCAGGAGTTGAACCTGGGCACGTCTGAACTCGCCAGCCAAGACACCCAGTTGCAGCTTGGCAAGCTTCTGTCGGCGCGGTACTTGGGCTTTGTCGATTTCGCGCAGGCCGGGCCGGACACGCTCATGTACGTACGCCTTGTCGACACCGAGACCACGTCCATCGCGCTCCAGCTCATGCGGAACCTCAAAGACGCCGAAGGCATTGCTGCCCTCGCCCGGGGCGTTGCCGATGAGATGATGCAGAAGGTGATCGACGGCCGCGAGTTGAAGGGCCTTATCGCCGATGCCACCTCCGAGGAGGCCATCATGATCAACTTGGGCAAGGCCCACGGCGTTGAGGTCGGGCAGCATTTCACCATCCTCGAAGAGGGCGAACCCATCGAGGTCGGCGGCCGTGTCATCGCCTACCGTCCCAAACCTATAGGCCTCCTCGAGGTCACCGAGGTCGAGGACGCGTACGCCGTCTGCAAGGTCGTCAAGAAGAACGAGGGCGTTCAGCTCGCCAAAGAGATGAAGGTCAAGGTCGCCAAAGCCCAATGAAGGTCCGGCGCGACGACGGGCCCCTACCGTCGGCGCGCAACGAGCGCGGATGCGTGCCGCCCGGAGAAGACCACAGTACGCCGCATCGCCCGCACTTCACGGCCCTGTCCGGTTGCAGTCGGCGCACGATAGCGTTACGATACTCCTGCGATTCGGAGGGCAGGCGCGCATGCCTCGTATCAAGTGTCCCAAGTGCCAGTTCGTGAATCCGGAAGGTCAGTCTACCTGCAAGCGCTGCGGCGCCCCGTTGCCGAAGGTGCGCGTGGCCGCCCGGGTTCCGGCCGGGGCCCAGCCGGAATCCGGGGCGCCGGTGAACGGCCAGGGCACGCTGTTTCGGCCGGGCCAGGTCGTGGCAGGTCGCTACTCGGTGATCGACATCATCGGGCGCGGGGGCATGGGGTGCATCTATCGGGTTCGCGATACGGTGCTCGGCGAGGAAGTCGCACTCAAGACGCTGCTGCCGCAGTTTGTTCAGAACCGGGTGATTGTGGAGCGGTTCTTCAACGAGGCGCGTATCGCCCGGCACTTGTCGCACCCCAACATCATCCGGATCCACGACATTGGGCGCGCCGCCAACGTCGTGTATATCTCGATGGAACTGCTCAAGGGGCGTTCACTGCGAACGGTTCTGGATGAAATGGCCCCGGGCGAGTACATGCCCGTCGAGCAGGCCCTGCACATTATCGACAACCTGTGCGCGGCCCTCGAGTACGCCCACCAACACACCGTACACCGAGACATTAAGCCCGAGAACGTCATGATCCTCCCGGACGGCTCCGTCAAGCTCATGGATTTCGGGATCTCCAAGCTCATCACGAATGCCCGCCTCACCTCGGCGTCTATGGTGATGGGCACCCCGATGTACATGTCCCCCGAGCAGCTCAAGGACAGCCGGGACGTGGATGCTCGCGCCGATGTGTTCAGCGTCGGCGTTGTGCTCTACGAGACCCTAACCGGCAACCTGCCCACCGGCGTGCCCAAAGCCGTATCCGAGATTCGTCGCGACGTCCCCATCGAACTCGATGCCATCATCGGCACGTGCGTCGAGCCCAACCGCGACCTCCGCTACGGCACGATCACCGAGCTGCGCGACGCGCTCCTCGGCGTGCGTGTCGGGATAAAATCCACGTTCCAGACCGTGACGGCCGGCACCCGTATTGCCCCCACCGTTGGTCGCGGACTCAGCCGCCGGAGGATGGCCGGATTCGCCGTGGCGGCCCTCATCGTGGCGGCGTCGGCGCTTGGGCTCTGGCGAATCGAGGCCGTGCAGCAGGCGAACGGCCCGACTTCGGGCGTCCAACGGGCGGGCAGAGCCGCGTCACTCGCGGAGACAGGGAGCGTCGAATCCGACTTTGACCGCGTGGCGAGTCTCATCGAGACCGCGCGGCCGCGCGCCCAAGTCGCCGCCCAAGGCGTGGCCGAGCGGCAGGCCCTATTGCGCACGGCCGAGGCCCTGTGGGAACAAGCCCGAGCTGAGCAGGAGCGGCAAGCGCCGGCCGCGCTGCACACGGCCGTGGCGGCGCTGCAGTGTTTCTGCGGCCTCGTGCACTGTCCCGATGGGATGGTCTTTGTACCCCCGGGCGAAGTCATCATGGGCGACGCGACCGGTACCGGTAGCGTCCGCGTCGGCGGTTTCTTCATCGATCGCACCGAGGTCACCGTCGAGCAGTATCGCCTGTTCTGTGCCAATGCGGCGTGGCGTCAGCCTCCTGGACTCACCTCGGCGCTGCCCGAGTGGCCGGTCACCTCCGTGACCTTCTACGACGCGCAGGCCTATGCCGCGCATCAGCGCAAGCGGTTGCCGACAGAGGCCCAGTGGGCTCGGGCCGCATACGGCGGTCAGGGCGCTTCGGACCGATTCCCCTGGGGCGAGAACTGGGAAGTTGGTGCCTCGAACGTCGAGGGAGGAGAGGACGGTTTCCAGGGCCCCGCCCCCGTCGGTTCCTTTGCCAAAGACTGCAGCCCCTTCGGGTGTGTCGATATGGCCGGCAACGCGATGGAGTGGACGCGTAGTGCCTTCCGCGCGCTGCCGTACGATCCCTCGGACGGCCGCGAGGACCCGAGTGCTCTCGATTTCGGTGTCGAGATCGTCCTGCGCGGCGGCCATTTCGGCATCGCCGCCGCCCCACTGAACTGCCGCCACCCGAGTGCCTACGAAGCGCAGTTCGAGTGCCTGGGCTTCCGATGCGTGCGCGAGTTGCCCCCTTCGCTCGATGCACTGGCCGCGCTGCTCGGACCTGAAAAGGGGGCTCCGTTTGACACGTCGAGCCCCAATAGCCTAGACTATCCGCGTTAGGCAGCGGCTGTGGCGCGGTTGTCCCGAGACATCACGTGAGACGATATCAGTATCATGAAATTCGTCATGTGTCCCCACTGTAAGAGTCGTCGAATCGCCGGCGCGAAGGCCCCCAACAACATGGTGGTGATCGTCACGTGTCCCAATTGTCATGAAATGGTGATTCTGTTTCGAAACCAGACGATCCCCCTCAAACGCAGCGTTCTCGAAAATGGGACTTTCGAGGAACGCAAAGAGCATCTGGCCGAGATTATCGCCCGTTTCTTCGAATCCGGGGGGTTCTCTTTCGACGCGGAGGAGCTCTCCGAAGGACGACGCGGCGCGCCAGACCACGAGGGCGAGGCCGAAGGCGATCCTCATCAGGGGCCCATCACCCACGCGGAATACCGGCGTTTCATCGAACTCGAACTGGATTGCATCGACGATCCTGGGTATTTCAAGAAGCATTTTCGGCAGTAGTTCGTGGCTATTCCGGCGTCATTTCCCGCCACGGCGCGGGTTCTCGCGTGGGGCGGAAACGCGTGGGGAAAATGTTGACACGCTCCACGGCCTGTGCTAGACTCACCTTGAGTTAAAACTGGCTAAAGTCTGCGGTCGCGTCCATTTAGGAGGAGTGCCCAGTGGCGAATAAAGGGAAGGTTTGGCTCGGGTTGGTGGCTTTGATCGTAGTGGCGGCCACGCTGATGGACAGTATGCCGGCGGTTGCCCAGACCTACGACCCTTCGGAAGACCTGCCCAGGCCGACAGGTGTGGAGAAGGCCTTGACCAAACTCGGCCGCGGTCTGTCCAACATCATGTTCGGCTGGGCCGAGATCCCGCTCACTTTTCACCGGAAACTGCAGGATGGCAAGCCGTTGGCCTACTTGCTGGGAGTGTCGCCAGTCTTGGGCACGGCTCGCGCGTTGATGCGGACCTCGACCGGTGTGTTCGAGGCCGTGTCTTTTCCGTTTAGCAATCGAGAGGTTAACTACGAAGCAGTTCTCGAACCGGATTACATCTTCTAAGTGATCGTCTTTCGCAAGCAAGGGGCTGCTGTTGTCGGCAACGTCACATACGTGAACGGGCAGCAGGGGAATGTAGTGCTAGTGGGGCCTCGGGAACATCCGAAAGGCGCCACGCTTGTTCTCCCTGCGCAGGGCGAGAGTGCCATTCGAACCATGCCCTTTGCCGAGGGGTTGGCGCTCCTGCGCCCCGAGACGGTGGTTGACATTCTCTGCATTCAGGAACGTGTTTTCGGACAAGCCGGTTTCAGCTCTCCTTTTGGATCTCAGGCCAATGGTTAGTGAGCGGCGCGATATCGACTTCATCCTAGAGGAGGTCGTCACGCTACCGAGTCTGCCCAGGACCGTGGCGCACATATCGAGCCTTGTGAGCGATCCGGATTGTTCGTTGTCCATCGTGGCCAAAGCCATCTCCGCCGACCCCTCCATCGCAATGAAGACGCTGCGATTAGTCAACGCCGCCTTCTACGGACTCCGACAGAAGGTCTCAACCGTTGAGCACGCCGTCGTGTTGCTCGGGCTGAAGGTCATCAAGAACCTCGTCTTCACGGCCACCGTTTTCGACACGCTAAAGACCACCGTTGACACCCTGCTTTCGCACAGCATCGGCTGCGGCGTGGCGATGCGCGTCCTGGTGGAGAACGGCAAGAAACTATCCGTCGATTCCACGGAAGAGGCGTTCATTTACGGACTGCTCCACGACATCGGTATGATTGTCTTCGAGCAGTTCATGCCCGAGGAATTCGCCACCGTCAACGCCACCTGTATTGAACAGAAGGTGCCCCGCTACGAGGCCGAGCGGGCTATCATTGGCTGCGATCATGCCATGATCGGCGCGCGATTGGCCCAGAAGTGGAAGCTGCCGAGCACCATCGTTGACGTTGTGGCGGGACATCATGACCTGGCCGAGTGCGAAGACGAGAAGCTTCGGCCCATCGCGGCCACCCTATCCGTGGCAGACTACCTCTGCACCTCGTGCGGCATGCCGTCCTACCCCGGCGTCACCGTGCGCGTGGATGACGCGACGTGGGCCGCGAGCGGCCTTTCCAGCGAGGATATGCCCCGGATCCTCGGTGCCTTCTTCGAATCTCGCCCCAGCATCGTGGAACTCATTCAACTCGCCCGATAGACGGCCATGGGCGCCCTCACTTGGCCTCATCCGTTGCAGATGGTACAATGGACACGGGTGTTTCGTTAGGAGCGGCCCGCGGAAAAATGCACCCACAACGGCCGGGATTCACCCCAATACCATGTATCTCGCACGATTGACATGCCAGAGCTTCCGCTGCCTCGAGGATACGGATTTCCGGCCCGGCCCGGCCATCAACGTGGTGCGCGGCGGTAACGCCCAAGGAAAGACCTCGCTCCTCGAATCGGTCCTGTTTGCGGCCACCGCGAGGAGTCACCGCACCTCCGTGGAGCGCGAACTCGTCCGACACGGCGCGGAAGGCTTTCGTCTTCACGCCTGGGTGCGTCGGAGCGATCGCGACATCAGCATCGAGGTCGCGTGGCACCACGGTGTCAAACGGTTTCGCGTCAACGGCGTGGCGCAGACGCGCGTCAGCGACGTCCTGGGCAAGCTCAACGTGGTTCTCTTCTCTCCGGAGGACATTGCCCTGGTGAAGGGAGCCGCATCGTGCCGGCGCCATTTCCTCGACCTGTCGCTCTCTCAGGTCGATGCCGTCTATCTCAACGCCCTTCAGCGCTACCGGCAGGCGCTTCGGCAACGCAACGAACTGCTTCGGAGCCGCCAACCGGATGCCGCCTTGCTCGAGGTGTGGGACGCGCAACTGGCGGAGCACGGAGGCGTCCTGATTCGGGCTCGAGCAGCGCTTCTCGAGGAGCTCAGCGGCCTTGCCGCGCCGACCCACGCCCATATCGCTACCGGCGAAGCCCTTCGACTCGAATACCGGCCGGATGTGTGTTCGCAAGCGGCCTTCCTCGATTCGCTCGGCCGGAACCGCGACGCCGACATCCGGCAGCGCGTTACTACACGTGGCCCGCATCGCGACGACTTCCTCTTTCTCATTGCGGAGCGGCCCGCCAAGAGCTTCGCCTCGCAAGGACAACAGAGAACGGCCGCCCTCGCCCTCAAACTGGCGGAACTCGAACTGGTGAAACACCGCACCGGTGAGTATCCGGTGCTCCTGCTCGACGAAGTCTTTTCGGAACTCGATACCCGCCGCGCGGGCAGCCTGTTCAGCGTGGTTGACAAGGGCGTACAATGTCTGGTGACCACTACGGGTCTGAGTCCCGCCATTGAAATGAGCAAGACGACATGCGCGTCCTTTGTCATCAGCGGAGGCCGACTTGAGGAAGACTGAACCGGAGAGCGCCGCGAGCATCCTCAAGAGACTCACGGAAGACTCGAATCTCGGGAAGTTGCTCGACCAGGCATTGGTCTGGGAGCGTTGGCCCGAGATTGCCGGAAAGCGTCTAGCCCCTCATGGACACCCCGTCGGGTTTCGCGACCGCACCTTGCTTATCGCCGCCGAAAGCCCGGTCTGGATGAATGTGTTTTCCTTCCAGCGTTTCGCCATCATCGGCCGTGTCAACCGCCTGGTGGGCTATGAACTGGTCTCCGATGTTTTCATCTCGGACCAACCCGAAGGGCCGCCGCAAACGCCACCTCCGTGATTCCCTCTCGGCCACAACATGACGTGTGAAGCCCTCCAAACAGACTCAAAATATTGCGTTTTTCCATTGTTTTCCTCCGGATTTTGTGCTACAATAAGCCATTCCAAAAACAAGCCCCGAAACAGGATTAGAAAGGATAGAGGTAAACCCAATGGCCGCAGCGGCTTACGATGCCAGTTCCATACAAGTACTGGAAGGATTGGCTGCCGTCCGTCGACGCCCCGCCATGTACATCGGCGACACCGGGGTTCGAGGTCTTCATCACCTGGTCTACGAAGTCGTGGATAACAGTATCGACGAGGCCTTGGCCGGCGTCTGTACACGCATCGCAGTCACGGTGCACATTGACAACAGCGTCTCCGTGGAAGATGACGGCCGCGGCATTCCCGTCGCCAATCATCCGAAGTATCGGAACAAGAGCGCGCTCGAAGTGGTGCTGACCATGCTCCACGCGGGGGGCAAGTTCGACAACAGCAGCTACAAAGTGGCGGGCGGTCTCCACGGTGTGGGCGTCTCCTGCGTGAATGCCCTCGCAGACTGGCTTGAAGTCGAGGTGCGCCGAGACGGCCACGTCTATTTCATGACCTTTCGTCGCGGGAAACCGGAAGGCAAGCTCGAAGTACGCGGCCGCTCGACACGCACCGGCACCACGGTGACATTCCACCCCGATCCCGAGATTTTCGAGGTTAGCGCGTTCAACAACGAGACGTTGCTCACGCGGCTGCGGGAACTCGCCTTCCTGAACAAGGGCCTCAAGATCGTATTCGAGGATGAACGTATCGACGACGAGCCCGTTACCATGCAGTACAAGGGCGGCATCGTCGAGTACGTCAAGTACATCAACCGCAACAAAGAGACACTTCACCGCGCCCCTATCTATCTCGAGTCGGAGAAGGATGGCGTTCAGTGCGAAGTGGCCCTTCAATACAGCACGTCGTACAACGAGACCGTGTCGTGTTTCGCTAACAACATCAACACGCACGAAGGGGGCACCCACCTGAGCGGCTTCCGCGCGGCGTTGACCAAGGCGTTGAACGATTACGCGCGCAAGAACAACATGTTCCGCAAGGAGAGCGCCGTCATCTCGGGCGACGACACGCGTGAAGGCCTCACGGCCATCGTGTCGGTGCGAGTGCCCAATCCCCAGTTCGAGGGGCAGACCAAGATGAAGCTGGGCAACAGCGAGGTCCAGGGCATCGTCAACTCCATGGTGTACGAGGGACTGCAGACCTTTTTCGAAGAGAATCCCTCGATGGCCAACCGGATCATTGGCAAGACGATCGAGGCGGCGCGGGCGCGCGAAGCCGCGCGCAAGGCGCGCGACCTTACGCGGCGGAAGGGCGTGCTGGATTCCATCGGGCAGGCTGCCAAGCTCGCGGACTGCTCCGAGAAGGATCCCGCCTTGTGCGAGCTGTTCCTGGTCGAGGGCGACAGCGCCGGCGGTTCCGCGAAACAGGGCCGCGATCGGCGGTACCAGGCTATCCTGCCCCTGCGTGGCAAGATCCTCAACGTTGAGAAAGCCCGCATCGACAAGATGCTCAGCAATAACGAGATCCGATCCATCGTGACCGCCTTGGGAGCCGGTTTTGGCAAGGACGATTTCCGCCACGAGAACCTGCGCTACCATAAGGTCATTATCATGACCGATGCCGACGTGGACGGCGCGCATATCCGAACCCTATTGCTGACCTTCTTCTTCCGGCAGATGCCCGAACTCATTCAGCGCGGCCACCTCTTCATTGCCCAACCGCCACTCTATCAAGTGCGCAAAGGCAAAAAAGTGCGTTACCTCAACACCGACAGCGAGATGGAGGAATTTCTCTTCGAGTTGGTGCTCGATACGGCCAAGGTCTCCTCCCAGAATGGCGATTCCAAGCGCGGGACGATCACCCTGAAGGCACTCATTCGCGGAATCGGCGCGGCGGTCGAACGGGATCGCATGATGTCGCGTCTCGAGCGCGTCTACGGCGTGCCACGCGACAGTGTCAAGCCGTGCCTGGCCCTGTCGCGAAACAAGATCATGGACTTGAGCGGGCTATCCCCCGAGGAACTGCGTGCCATCTTCGGCCAAGACGCTGCATTCATCAACACGCGGGCGGTCCAGACCGAACTCGCGAACGGCAACGGCAACGGCAACGGCAACGGAAAGCCCAAGGAATACATTGCCCGAAAGAAGGGCGAGATCGACCTGGCTTTCTTCCGGAGCCATGAGTTCTCGGCACTGTTGACCCATGCCGAACCCATTGCCGCCATGGGCGAACCGCCATTCCGGATTGAGGACGAAAACGGCGAGACGGGTTTCGAAACAGCGGATCTGCTCGACCTGCGCAACCGCCTGCTCGAAATGGGACGCAAGGGTCTTCAGATTCAGCGGTACAAAGGACTGGGCGAGATGAACGCCGACGAACTCGCCGAAACGACCATGAATCCCGAGAAACGGACGGTGCTGCAGGTCAGCGCCGAAGACGAGGCCGCCGCGGACGACATGTTTGTGACCCTGATGGGCGACATTGTGGCGCCGCGTCGCGAGTTCATCGAGAAGCACGCGCCCGAGGTCCGGAACCTCGACATCTAGCATTGACCGCCGGGCCGCAAGGCGGATAGCACACAGCCGAGACACAACGATACCGAGGAACCATCATGTACACGCGCAATGAACGCGTCGTTCCCATCGCCATCGAACAGGAACTCAAGACCTCATTTCTGGACTACTCGATGAGCGTGATTGTCAGCCGCGCGCTACCGGATGTGCGCGACGGGCTCAAACCGGTTCACCGCCGAATCCTCTACGCCATGCACGAACTCGGCTTGGTCAGTTCGCGCAGCTACCGCAAGTCGGCCCTTATCGTCGGTGAAACCATGGGTAAGTACCATCCCCACGGCGACGCGGCGATCTACGATTCCTTGGTCCGCATGGCCCAAGGCTGGAACATGCGGTATCCGCTTGTCGACGGCCAAGGCAACTTCGGATCCATCGACGGCGACAGTCCGGCGGCCATGCGATACACCGAGTCGCGGATGATGCCCATCTCGTCCGAGATGCTCGCCGATATCGAGAAGAACACCATCGATACGCAGGACAACTACGATTCGAGCCAACAAGAGCCCTCTGTGCTGCCCTCCGCTATCCCGAACCTCCTGGTGAATGGCGCCTACGGCATCGCCGTCGGCATGGCTACCAGTTGCCCGCCGCACAACCTGCGCGAGGTTTGCGATGCCATCACCCACTTCATTGACAACCCCGAGGCCAAGTCCAGGGATCTGATGAGATTCGTTCGGGGGCCCGACTTCCCGACGGGCGGTATCATCTACGGCACCGAAGGCCTTGTCCAAGCGTATCAGACCGGGCACGGACGCGTAACCGTCCGCGCGCGGGCCTCCGTGGAGACCAACAAGAAGGCCGGCAAGGACAGTATCATCGTCTCCGAGATTCCGTATCAGGTGAACAAGTCCCGCCTCATCGAGAGCATCGCCGACCTGGTGCGGAGCAAGTCGATCGAGGGCATTACCGACCTGCGCGACGAGTCTGACCGAGACGGCATGCGCATCGTCATCGAGTTGCGCAAAGGCGAAGAGCCGCAGGTCGTCCTCAATCAGCTCTATAAGAACACGCAGATGCAGGACACGGCGAGCATCATCATGCTCGCCCTCGTCAACAACGCGCCGCGCGTTCTATCCCTGCGCGAGATGATTTTCTACTATGTGCGTCACCGCGCCGAGATCGTCGAGCGCCGGACCCGCTTCGACCTGGCCAAGGCCGAGGATCGCCTCCACATTGTCGAGGGTCTGCTCAAGGCCATCGACGTGATCGACGAGGTCATCGCCGTCATTCGGAATTCGGCTGACGTGGACGCCGCCCGAGAGGCCCTCATGAAGCGGTTCGACTTCTCTGAGGTGCAGGCCAACGCCATTCTGGCCATGCGACTGAGGCGGCTCACCGGACTCGAGCGGGAGGAACTCGAGTCCGAATACGAAGAGCTCCTCAAGGAGATCAACCGACTCAAACAGATCCTGTCGAGCGAACGGACGATCCTGGCCGAAGTCCGCAAGGAAGTCGTCGGCATCAAGGAGAAATACGGCGACAATCGTCGGACCGAGATTCTTGGCGAAGTATCGGACTTCCGTGTTGAAGACCTCATCGCCGATGAGGATATGGTTGTCACCGTATCCAACCAGGGCTACATCAAGCGCCTCCCGGTGAGCACGTACCGCAAACAGCGGCGTGGGGGCCGCGGCGTGGCGGGCATGGACACGAAGGAAGAGGATTTTGTTCAGGACCTGTTCATCGCCTCCGCGCACCAGTACATGCTCTTCTTCACCACCAAGGGTCGCGTGTATTGGCGCAAAGTGCATGAGCTCCCGAAAGCGGCCCGTACCGCACGGGGCCGCGCCATCGTTAATCTCCTCGACCTCAGCGGCGACGAGCGCGTGACGGCCTGCCTGCCCGTTCGGGAACTCAAAGAAGAGGGCCGCTTCGTGTTCATGGTGACCGAGCAAGGGGTTATCAAGAAGACGCCGTTGATGGCCTTTAGCAATCCGCGCACCGCGGGCATCATCGCCCTGGAGCTCGATGCCGGCGATCGTTTGATCGACGTGCAGATCACCTCGGGCGACGACAACATCCTGATCGCGACCTACTGCGGCAAGTCGATACGCTTTCCCGAGAAGGACGTTCGACCCATGGGCCGGACGGCCCACGGCGTGATCGGCATTCGTCTGAGCAAGGAAGATCGCGTCATCGGCATGTCCTTGGCCGGGGAGGACATGACCGTCTTGAGCGTCAGCGAGAACGGCTACGGTAAGCGAACCAAAGTCGGCGAATACCGGATGCAGCATCGCGGCGGCCAAGGCATCATCAACATCAAGACCACCGAGCGCAACGGCAATGTGGTGGGTATGCTGACCGTCGACGATCGCGACGAGATCGTCTTGGTCAGCACCGATGGCATCGTCATTCGGATGGCCGTCAAGGACATCCGCGTGGTCGGGCGAAACACACAAGGCGTCAAACTCATGGTGCCCAGCGAGGACGCCTCCGTGAGCGCGTGCGCTCGCGCGGTGGCCGAAGAGCGAGAGAGCGAGGTCACCGAGATCACCGGTTCCGAGGCATCCTCCGCCGAGAGTGGATCCGAAGACGAAGACGACACGACATACCCCGAGGAAGACGGCGTGGATGGGGAGCTCGGTGTCGACCCGACGCATGAAGAGGGATAGTATCTGTTTTGCTGAACGACGTGACGCCGCGGCGTCTCCGGATGTGAGGGCTTGGGCCCCGTGAAGACCGCGCGACTGAAACCGAAGGAAGAGCGCCGCCTGCTCCGGGGGCATCTCTGGGCCTATCGCAATGAGTTCGAGCGATTCCCGGATCTCGAGGACGGCGAACCGGTGGATGTCGTGTCCGGTACCGGTCGGTTCGTGGGCCGTGGCTTCTACCAGGCCGAAGGCGGAATCGCCGTTCGCATCCTATCCAGCCATCAGACGGACATTGGCGAGGCCTTCTTCCGCGGCCGAATCGCTACGGCGCTGGCGTGCCGCCGACAGGCCCAGGCGGACCAGACGGTCTATCGATGGCTCTTCGGCGAAAGCGATGGCCTTCCGGGCCTTGTGGCCGATCGCTACGGCGCGTTCGTGTCGGTTCAGAGCGCCTGCCGGTTCTACGAGGCCCACGCGGATCTCCTCGTGCGCCTCTTCTGCGAGCACGACGGCATCGAGGGCGTCCGCCTCAGTCTGTGCGGAAAGGTCTATTCCTGTGGGATGCCATCGGACGGCCTGGAATGCGAGGTCGACGGCGTCCGGATGCGCGTGGACGTCGAAGGGGGTCAGAAGACAGGCCTTTTCCTCGACCAGCGCGAGAATGCCCGCCGTGTCCGGCCTTACGCGTCCGGCGCGCGCGTCCTCGACGGACATTGCTACGAGGGCCTGTGGAGTTGTCACGCCGCCCTGGCGAGCGCGCGACACGTGCTGGGCGTGGACACGTCCGAGGCGGCCATCGAACGCGCCCGCGCGAACGCGCAACGCAACGGTGTCGAATCCCGGTGCACCTTCGAGTGTGCCGACGTCGCCGACGTGCTCGGTCGCTCGGAACCCTACGATCTCGTGATCCTAGACCCCCCGGCCTATGCCAAGGCGCGCAGCCACGTGACCAAGGCCTCCGCCCGCTATCAGGCGCTGAACCGCGCGGCCATGGAGATCGTGACGCCGGGAGGCCTCCTGGTGACGAGCTCCTGTTCCCACTTCGTCGACACGGCGACCTTCCTCGAGATCCTGAAGCGGGCGGCCACGGCGGCGCGCCGGCAAGCGATGGTCCTGGGCGTATTCGGTGCGCCGGCGGATCATCCCGTGCTGATGGCCATGCCGGAGACGGCCTACCTCAAGTGCGTGTTTCTGCGGCTTCCGTGACGGAGGTTACTTTTTCGTGCTGGCTTCGCGCTGGCTCGACAAGTGCCGCATGAGTTCCTGCGCGACGGCCTCCACATCATGAATGTCTGGAAGATAACCCGCCGCACCTGCTGCGAGCGCGGCCTGACGCGCCGAGGTCACATCGCCGCCGTACACAAACACGGGCAGACTGCGGAACGCCGGCGTGTTCTTGAGCACCCGGCAGAAAGCCGAGCCCGTGATCTCCCCGAGATCCTCCGACACGACCACTACGCTTGGCGGCATCATCCGGACCCGGAAGAACCCATTAACGGCGCCGGAGGCTGTGGTCACTCCGCAGCCGGCCTCCTCGAGCGCGTCCCGGAGTCCGTCGATTTCGATGGACGACGACGGCCCCAGAATCAGGGCGCGTTGCGAGACATTGCCGGGCGCACGCAAACGCTGCAACGTGGCCGATACGAAGAACTCAATGTCGTTCGAAACCCGATCATCGTCACCCAGGAACCGACACCCGTGCAGGCCGCCTCGTCCCACCTTGGCGATGCTGCGCACTTCCACCTTCGCCCGTTCGATGGCAGAACCATCGGGCAACACAAACGACAGCCGCACAAGCGAGTTCTCCGGTAGCGTCGTCTTCGAGTAGATCTTGCAGCCGCCCACGCTGAGATCGCTCAGTTCCCCAACCATCTCGGCGTCGTCTTCGCAGATGATCCGGCACGGAAGCATCAACTCGATTCGCTCGTGCCTTCGCACGCGGACCACCTCAATCTGCTCCGGCCAGCGAATACGAAGTAGGGGCACTTCGATGCTGGCGCGCTCGACCACGATCGAGCTAATGCCGCAGGCCGCCCCCTGCGCCACGAACCGCAGCACACAGGGCTGACCTCGCCGCAAGAACACCGGCCCTTCCCCGATCATCGGACTGTCAAGAATCAAATACTGGCCCGGCTGCCATCCCCGGAGCACCGTTCGGTACCGTGCGCGATCTTCGATGTTGAGGATGACCAACGTTCCGACGGCGAGGTAGTGCTCGACGTTACGGATACGTGACTGTGTTTGGAGGGTTGAGTTGACCACGCTTTGCCCTTCACAATGGCGAATGCCTTCCGGAAGACGGGCCATAACTTAGCATATCCGTGCCCGGACCGCAACGCGGCATCGCCTTTGGGCTGGAATCTGCACCCTTCGCTCATCTTCTATAAAGTTGACACATGTGCGAGATTGCCGTACACTGGAACCAGTGTGGTTCCAACCATTTGGCTGTTATTGGGTGTAGTTCGGCGGATAGGGCCAAGAGGTGATTTGAACGATGACGAGGATTCAATTCGGCGCATGTGCGTTCTCGGTGATTGTGCTACTGGGCGTCCTGTCCGCGCCTGTGTTGGCCCAGGGAGCCGTCCAGATAACCACCGGCTACGTTTCCGCGTGCCCGGGTAGTGCCGAAGGGGAAGGCGAAGGCGAGTTCGTTGTTTTTGACGATCCTCGGCTGGAAACCGCCGTCCGTGAGGCCATCGGAAAACCGGTGGGCCCCATTGTCCCTGAGGATATGCTGGGATTGACCACGCTCGTTGCCGAAGGCCGGAAGATTGTCAGCCTGGTCGGACTCGAATACGCTACGAACCTTTCCGACCTGCGGCTGGCCGGCAACCTGCTCGAGGACGTCACGCCGCTCGACGGGTTGAGGCAGCTCGAGCACCTCGACTTGTCCTCCAATCGCCTGCGCGACGTCAGTGCACTGCAGAATGCTACCGCCCTCCGAACGCTCCGTCTGGCGAACAACAGGATCAGCGATCTGACACCGTTGGCCGCACTGGTTTCCATCGAGGTGCTGGACCTTTCGGGCAATGAAGTCGGTGTCATCACGGCCTTGTCCTCCTTGACGAATCTCGAAGGGCTGAACCTGGCCGCGAACCGCATTGTCTCCCTTTCCCCGCTGGCGTCACTCTCCGCACTGGAGCGCCTCGATGTCGAACGCAATCGCGTGAGTGATTTGACGCCGCTGACGAAGCTCATCGGGCTCTCGGATCTGCGCTTGGATGTCAATCGCGCGTCCGACCTGAGGCCGCTCATGGCGAATCGAGGTCTTTCGGTTGGCGACTATGTCTCGCTTGCTTTCAACCCCGTGGATGCGTACGCCCTCTGTACCATCATCCCCGCCTTGAAGGCGCGGGGGGTTACCGTGATTCATCAATCGAAGTGCCCTGCCTTTGGCGAAGGCATCAGGGAATCCCTTGATATCGTCTACTTTCGATTGCTGTGGGAGCCGGCGACGGCCGACCGTGAGCCGAATGGCATCGCAGACGTAGCCCACGTCCTGCTGCTCGACGCAATGCTGGCCTCCGCGGTATCGCCGCACTACGTGGAGGTCCTGTCCGCCTGGCAACTGAATTACCGAAAGACCCTCAATGCGTTGGCCGATGTTCCCGAGGAAGTCTGGGAGGATATCGCGCCGGTGGATCTCGCCAGAGCCGCCGCCGGCCTCATCACCCTCGGCGAGGCCAAGAGCGTGCTCGCGGGCTTGGACCTGCTGGCCTGGTTCGGCCTCGCCTTCGAACCGGAAGGATTCGACCGATCCGCAGAGACAATCCTCTCTGCCGTTGGCGATGCCGACGACGATGGAGTCTGCAACCTCGGCGAGTACACCGCCTGGGTTACCGACATCTATTCGTACGGTGATTTCGTGGCCGCGGCCCTCGATCTCGACGTCACCGATGACGGCGGTGGCTGTCCCGGTTCCGAAGGCGAAGGCGAGGGTGAAGGCGAGCCGGACAGAGACTACCTCACCGCCCGATACGTCATGCAGCCCACGCCCGGAGAAGGCGAGGGTGAGGGGGAGGGAGAAGGGAAGAAACTCAAGGCGCGCCGCACGGAGCCAAGTTCCGAGAACCCATTGACCGATATGACCCTGTTGTTCACGCCTGACGGATCCAAGAACTTCTACTCCCCATGTATTGTCGCGGCCACCGCCTACCCAACCGATCCCAGCACGAGCGCTGCGCTCCCGTTGGGCGACGATGATTGGGCCCAGATCGACCTCGCCAACGGCCGGACCGTCGGGCTCTATGGCGTCAGCTACAGCACCTTGTTCGTGGGCAGCAACGGCTACATCACCTTCACGCAGGGCGATGCCGAGTACGAGGAAGACCTCGAAGCCCACTTCGCCTTGCCGCGCGTGTCGGCGCTGTTCGACGACTTGGCCCCCCAGGACGGCGGCACCATTTCCTGGAAACAGTTCGACAACCAGGTCGTGGTCACATTCGACGATGTGCCCGAACGCAACATCGACCACAGGGTGTACTGCCAGGTGGCCCTCTTCTTCGATGGCCGTATCGCCATCACCTGGCTCACCAGTGCTACCGTTGACGGCATTGTTGGCCTTTCCGACGGCAAGGGCATGCCCGCGTTCTTCACCAACACCGATTTCACGGCCAGCCCGGAGTGCGATCCGGGTTCCGTCGAGCCGGGCACCGGCGGCGAAGGCGAGGGAGAAGGCGAGTGTGTTACGCCGGCGGCCCCCGCCGACATCGAAGCTACCGACGGTTTCCTCTCCGACCGGATCCACGTCATCTGGACCCCTGTGCCCCATGCCAAGGAGTACCAAGTCTATCGGGGCTTGCTCCCGGTTTTCGGCGAGGCCACGGCGGTGAGCGGATGGATCACCGGTAACGTGTATGAAGACACCACGGCACTGGAGCCCACCGTGGTGAACGCCATGGGATGCTTCGATAGTGCTACGGTCTACCACTATTATTATTACTGGGTCGTCGCGCGCGACCGTGATTGCGTCGGGCCGCCCAGCGAATCCGATCTGGGTCACGTCGGCGTCGCAGCGGATGCGAAGGCTGGCCTTGCCGCCTCGGCGTCCACCGCACCCCGGAGCCCTGCCGGCCAGTTCATCCTGATCGTCCTGGTGGCCGCAGTGTTGGCTTGCTCGAGGAAGCCTGTCAGGCAGACGCCGCAGCGATAGTGGGCCGCCTCATACCGCCGTGCGCGCGATGAGGTTCAGGAACTCCGCGCGTGTGGCGGGATGGTGGTGGAAGCTGCCGAGCACGGATGATGTGGTCATGATGGAGTTCTGCTTTTCGACGCCGCGCATCATCATGCACAAGTGGCGGCACTCGATCACGACGCCCACGCCTTCGGCATGGGTGAAATCCATGACGGCACGGGCGACTTCTGCGGTGAGGCGTTCCTGGATCTGGAGACGGCGTGCAAAACTGTCTACGATCCGCGCCATCTTGCTCACGCCCACGACCTTGTCCTGCGCAATGTAGCCGACGTGACACCGACCGAAAAACGGCAACATATGGTGCTCGCACATGCTGTAGACCTCGATGTCGCGGCAGATGATCATGTTGTTCGACTCGGAGTGGAATATCGCGTCGTTGACAACGCCTGCCGGATCGCTATGATAGCCCGAGAACAGATAGGCGTAGGCCCTACTCACGCGCTCGGGCGTCTTGAGCAGCCCTTCCCGCTCGGGATCCTCGCCGATTTCGATGAGTAATTCACGGATCAGGTTCTTCACGCGCTCTTCGTTCATTGTGCCAACCTCACTCTTAACGCCTTCGTAAGCTCACACATCGAAACCATCCCCGTCAAGTCCATGCGCGCCACAACATCCGCCAAGGCCTCACCGGTATCCGGCAGGACGAGATCCGGCTCCAGTTCCAGCATCGGTGCCGCCAGAAACGGCCGTTCACGGATTTCCGGGTCTGGGATGCGCAGATCCGGCGTATCCAGCACAACATCGCCATAAAGTGCAATGTCCAAGTCCATCTCGCGCGGAGCCCACGGGTCAGCGCTTCGCACACGGCCCAGCGCATCTTCGATGGCGCGACACACGTCTGACTTGAGCGCTTGAGGCGGCAGTCCGGTGTCGATTCGGAACACGCCGTTCAGAAACGGTGGTTGTTCGGGATGCCTCAACGGCGTCGTTCGATAGACGGTCGAGACGCCTGTCACAACGGTACGTTCCCTCAGCAGGTCCAGCGCGCGCCGGAGGTTCCGCTCAGGCTCGATATTGGCCCCCACGCCGATGAAGGCGGTTACGTCCACGCCGTCAACCTTCCCGTGGGCGTTCGCGCACGATCTCGACCGCGGCGCTACGGGCGAAGCGTAGCGCCCCTGGCTTATCGACGGACACCGCGACGCGCTTGACCTTGGGTTCTTCGAGGCAGATCTCGGCAATGCGCTGAGCCAATCGCTCGATGAGGAAGTGCGCGGAGGCCTCGACGGCCGCGATGACCCGCTTCTTGATGGCCTTATAGTCCACCGTATCGTCGATGCTGTCCGTTCGACAAGCCCGTTGAAGATCCGCCTCGATCACAATATTGATGGAGATATCCTGTTTCTCCCGGCGTTCCTCAGGAGCCACGCCCAGGATGCAGCGAAGCCGCAGGTCCCGGATACAGATCCGATCCAGCGGTGCATCAGCCATATACGCAACCCTTCATGTGCCGTCCTCCATCCACGAAGATGACCTGCCCCGTGATGAACTCGCTTCGAACCAGAAACAACACCGCCTCCGCGACATCTTCCGGACAGCCATGCCCCTGCAAGGGATTCGTTTTGGCCAACGCGCGCAGGTAGTCTTCGCCTTTCCCTTCCGGCGGCAAGATCACGCCCGGCGCGACCGCGTTGACACGCACCTTCGGCGCGAACTCGAGGGCGGACATGTGCGTCACCGTGTCCAGCGCGCGTTTGCTCAGGTGGTAGGCGACATGCTGTCGGTCGTAATCCACGATACGCGTGTCGAGCAAGTTGACAATGACGGCCTCACGGTCCTGTTGGGCCAGTCGACGTGAGAGCTCCAAGGGCGTCCAGGCATGGAGACGCACGTTGGCTTCGATTGCCTCGGCAGACACGCCACGCAGGTCGTCCTCGCCAAATACGGAGGCGCTGTTGACGAGTATGTCGATGGGCCCCGCGATTTCAACGGCCGCCGCGAACAAGCGATCCGCGCCGTCCCTCGTTTTCAGATCCTCGGATAGGGCCCACGCCTGTACACCGCGGGCTGTGATGTCCTGGACCAGACGCTCCGCTTCGGCCGCCGACCGATGATAGTGGACGACCACATTGGCCCGCGCCTCGGCCAGTGCCCTCGCGATCGACGCGCCCAACCGGCGGGCCCCTCCCGTTACCAAGGCCGTTTTGCCGCCAATCTCCACGTCACCTCACTCAGTTGATCCGGGGCCCGCGTCCTTCGCGCCGCCGCCCGATACGGCCTGCGCCGCCACTTCCGCCACATCGGCTGCCGGAAGAATGATCACGATCATGCCGCCACTGACATCCTCCTCCGTACTGACCGACGTCCGCAGCACCGCGACGCCCACAATCCGGCCGTCCAGGTCGAACACCGGACAGCCGGCGGTGGCGTTGCCCGATCCGCATTGGCCCGGCACGTAGAACATCCTCGGCTTGGTCACTATTGCCTCAACGCGCTCCATCGAAGCCGAATGCTCGCGCTGGGCCACCCGGCCGAGTCGGTTGATGGCCACTAGGTCGTCCAGGAGCTTCGGTTCGACCGCCTTTCCGAGATCCACGTAGGCGAACGCGCCATCCGCCGGCGCCGTCGTCGGCCGCACAAAGGCCAGGTCGAGGTCGGAGTCCCGGAGAATGACCCGCGCCTCGATCTCCTTTCCGTCCTCCGTCAGGATGGCTACCCGGGCCACTTGGCTATCCAACTTGAATTCGTCTTCTTCCGCGCCGTGCGACGCCATTAGACTGCGGTACATTTCCGAGGGATCCAGCTCGGAGAGCGCGATGACCGTCAGGCCGTCCGGGCCAATAACCGTGCCGGTGATCTCGCGCTTCTGCTCGTTGTCGTTCGAGGCGCGGCCCGCCATCGAGAACTGCTCCTTCACCACGAGCTTGATGGTCACTACCGAGGCCTTATGCTGCTCGAAGACATTGCGCGCCCGCTCGGCTATGCTCTGTGCGCCTACCGGCACGCACCACACCACGCCGGCGATCAGGATTCCACACCACAAGCGTCGTGCGCACGGGTTTCTCATGCTACCGGCTACCTTTCTCCATCGCGGCTTCTTCATGGTGTTGCCTCGGCTGGCGCTTCGGGCGCGGGTGCCTCAGGGGCCGGCTCGAGGACTTCGCCGAACGCAGGGGCCTGCTTGGACGCCTCGAGGATATCGCTGGCCGGCAATATGATTGCCATCACGAAGTCCCGCGCCGATAGCGCGTCTGTCTTCCCTTTGCGTACGAGGCGGACACCTACGGTCTTGCCCTCGACCGCCGAAAACACCGGGCAGCCCAAGGTCAACGCCGCGGACAGTTCCTGCTCTGGCACGTAGAACAGCCGGGGCTTCTCGACCACGGCCTCGATACGGCACGCCGACACGGATGGGCTTCGATGGCCTAGATTGCCCAATCGGCTTACGGTAATCACCTCATCCATGAGCACCGGCGCGTACGTATCGGAGAGATCGACATAGGCGAGCGGCGTGGCCGGTTTTTCTTTGGGCCGGATAAACACCAAATCGAGATCCGGATCGCGCAATACTACCTGCGCCTCCAGTTCCTTGCCGTCCGGCAAGAGAATCCTGGCCGAGGCCACCTGACTCTCCATCTTGAGGTCCATGCCCATACCCATACCGGCCGTCATGGCATCGGTCACGATACTGGTGGGATCCAGCGATGTCAGCGAGGCGACCGTAAGCCCTGACGGGTCGATCATCGTACCCGTGATCTCGCCCTTGTTCTCCTGCTCCTGCGAGTTTCGACCGAACATGGTCATCTGCTCTTTGAGCACGAGTTGCACGGCCACCACGGCCTCGGCGTGCCGCTCGGCCAACGCGCGCGCGCTGTCGGCAATTGCATCGGCCGCCGCCAGCGGCGAGGCTGCGACGCACAGGACCACCACCCATGTTCCTAGGGCCATGCCATTCCTCAAACACCGGATCTTACTCATGATCGGTCTCCCATTTCGGCTTTAGCTCGACATACAGCACATGGATGCCGCGGAGAACCTTCAACACGACGTGCGCCGGCTTTGCTTCCGCAACAACCTTCATCTGGTCCTCGAAGCTCTTCACATCATTGATCGCCTGATCGTCAACCGCCAGCACCAGGTCGCCCACATTGACCTGACCAAGGGCCGCCCAACCGCCCGGCTTGACTTCGTCCACCATGACGCCCTTCTGGTCGTCGGCCCATTTCTCGCGGGCGCGGTCGAAGAAGCTCACATTCCGCACGGTGAACTCGAAGTTCTCGTCCAGGTAGCGCTTCATCTCGCGCATGGCCTGAGGCGCCGCCACCAGTTCCACGGGAATCGCAAGCTCCTCCTCTCCGCGAAGGACGCTCAACTGGGCCGTCGTGCCGATACGATACTGGCGGATCAGCGCCGGCAATTCCTCGATGTGCTCGGGCGCCGAGGCCGTGAGCTTCTCGCCGTCGACCGCCATGATCACGTCGCCGACTCCCAGTCCCGCCTTGTCTGCCGCCGTGTCCGCATAGACGTCCGTCACCCGGAATCCCGTCAAGTCCGGGCGGCCGAGCGCCTCGGCTATCTCCCGCGTGAGCACTTGGGTCTCCACCGACAACCACGCCTTCTTGACTTGCAGCGCAGGGTCCGGAATCTCGCTGATGCCCACCCGAACCACCGTGAGGTAATCCTCGTTCTTCCGATCGAACCGCGTCAGTACCGGCACCGGCGTCTCCCCGTCTTTGCCGATCTCGGCCGTTACGGCGCGCAACGCCTCGAGATCCGCCACCTCCGTATCGCCTGCTGCGACAAGGATGTCGTCCGCTCGGACGGGCGGCTTCGCCTCACCGGCCGGGCCTCCAGGTCGCACCGACGTGATCAACACGCCCTTGCGACTATCCCGCTTGCGCTCCTTCACATCCATGATGGACAAGTCTCGCGCTGTGATGCCCCACGGTTTCAGTTCGTGCTCCTTCGGCTGCATGGCCTCGCGCTCGATCGGCGTTACCGCGAAGGTCTTCTCCTCCTCATTTCGGAGCACCGCGAAATCGACGGGGGTTCCCACCGGGAGATTCGTGATTCTGAGGTTGAACTGCGGCATTTCCTCGGGAAACTGCACCAGCACCGGCGCATCGCCCACCCGCACGAGGATGTCCCCGGACGCCAGCCCGGCTTCGGCTGCCGGAGACCCCTCAATGGTGCCACGCACGAGAACGCCGCTCTTGTGTCCCGAACCGTCAAGAAGGGGCTGAACATCCAGACCGATCCAGCTCCGCTTGACCTTGCCGTTCGCAATGAGTTCCTGCGCGACCGACCGCGCCAGGTTCCCTGGAATGGCGCCGCCAAGGCCGAATCGGATCTCGTTGACCCCCACCACGGCACCGTCTAGATTCACGAGGGGGCCACCCGAGTTGCCACCGTAGATTTCCGCATCATGGGCTATCCAGCGAACCAGGGCGCCCACGTCTTCGCCATCCAACGTGAACGCTCCCGCGGCCCCATACCAGTCGGGGATGACCATCTCCGTGTTGCTCGCGATACCCAACGTCACCGAGTGCGACAGGGCCATCGGGCATCCCATGGCGAGCACGTACTGGCCCACGTAGAGTCGGTCGCTGTCGCCGAACTCCGCCACCGGGAAGGCGCGGGGCTCCTCGGGCAGGAGCTTCACGACGGCGATGTCTGTCAGAGGATCCGTTCCCACCAATTCCGCCTCGAATTCCTCCTTGTTTGAGAACGTGCACAACAAACGCGTCGCGTGACCGGCCACGTGGTGATTGGTGAGTACGTGACCTTCCTTCGTGATCACCGTGCCGCTACCCACACTTTCGTTCTTGAGCTCGCGTCCATCCGAGTAGTCTGTGTAGACCACGTGGATCCGCACCAGAGACGGCTTGACTCGAGCCGCCGCTTGTTCGACCGACACCCGCAGCGCCTCCGGCAGTTCCTCGCCCCATGCCGTCAGCGAGGCGGTCGCGAGCATGATCGCGCAAATCCCTACTATTCTTCGCAAGCTGGCTTCCGCAATTGACATTGAAACCCTACCCTTCAGATAAATCCTCTCCAACCAGACGCCGCGACAACCACCGGGTGCCACAGGTCGCGATACCGTTGAGACCAATCTCCGTGTACGCTCAGCCATACTACCACACCGTCCCAATGCGAACAACACACTAGCGCCGCGCTCGGAGTGAGCACCACGGTCTCCAATACGACCATCCTCGGCGGGCCCATTCCCGAACCGGCGATTCCCGCCTTCCCCCATCGCCAGCCTTGTATGGGCGATGGCGGTAGCGCAGAATGGGGTACGATCCGCCGAGTCCAGGTATTTCGGGAGGCGAAGGACCATGAATCTCACGCACGCAATGGCATTGCTCCTGCTGGCCACACTCGTCGTCGGTGCGGCGCACGCGGCGGAAGAGGCGGCAGCAACGCCCACAGGGCTCCGTGTCGGGCCGGGCGCAACGCTATGGCTCGGCGGCGCACCGTGCCGCGGCATCGGCATGAACTACTTCAGCGCGTTCAGCCGGACGTTGGCGAAAGGAGACGACACGAGCTACCTCGAGGGTCTGGACGTTTTGCGGAAGTGGGAGATTCCGTTCATCCGGTTCATGGCGTGCGGTTTCTGGCCGAAGGACTGGGCTCTTTACCTTGAAGATAGCGTCGAGTACTTCCGCCGGTTTGACGCATTTGTGAAGGCGGCCGAGGATCGCGGTCTCGGACTCATCCCGAGCCTGTTGTGGTTCGATGCCACCGTGCCGGATCTCGTGGGCGAACCAAGGAACCAATGGGGTGACCCGGAGAGCAAGACGATGGCATTTATGCGGCGGTACGTGGGCGAGGTCGTTTCGCGCTATGTCCACTCGACGGCGATCTGGGCCTGGGAACTCGGCAACGAATACAACCTGTCGGTCGACCTCCCAAACGCCGCCGACCACCGGCCGCCCCTGGTTCCGCACTGGGGCTCGCCCGCTACCCGCAGCGAGGCGGACGACATGACCCACGACATGATCGTCACCGCGTTCACGGAGTTCGCAAAGGAAGTGCGGCGGTATGACGCCGCAAGGCCCATCACCACCGGTAACAGCATCCCCCGGCCGGCCGCCCACCACATGCGCATCGAGCAGGCGTGGACCCATGACACACCCCAGGAATTCGCCGAGAACCTGATCGCGGTGACGCCCGAGCCGATGAGCCTGGTGTCGATCCATATGTATCCCGACGCGCGGAAGCGATTCGGCCGTGAGAACGTACCCTATGAGCAACTGCTGGCTCTGTGTCTCGACGCCGCGGCCGACGCTGGCAAGGCCCTCTTCGTCGGCGAGTTTGGCGCGTCGGATGCCCCCGACGCCGGCGGGCTCGAGGCCGCCCGCACGGAAATCGCCGCCCAGTTGAGCGCCCTCGAACACAGTGGGGTGCCCCTGGCCGCATTTTGGGTCTTCGACTTGGCGCAACAGGGAGACTCGACCAGCGTCTCGGAGACCAACCAGCGCGGGTACGTCCTCAGCGCGATCCGAGACACGAATCGGCGGATATGGAGATCGACGGCAACCACCGACGCGCCCTAATGCAGCACGCGGTCCTGAAGGGGCTTGTCGCTACTTGCCCGACACGTCCGAATCAAGCTGAGTCTTGGCCAGGAGACTCGCATCGGCCACGATCTCGGCCACCTGTCGGGCATAGCCCACGATCTTTTCCACGCGTTGCACTTCCTTCGATCCCGGCGGCAGCTTGAACCCGAGCATGTCGGCCGTCGCGTAGAGGGCCTGGATGGGATTGTTCACATCGTGCGACAACTTGGCGAAACGCTCGAGCACCTGGCGGCAGGCCGGGCGCTCACCGGCCTCGCCCGTGCTAACCGCAACACGCCCCGCTCCCCCGAGCCACGCCCGCACCAGGTCGGGCGTCATCGGCCTTGGAACGAAACCGAACGCCCCGGCGTCGAGCGCCTGTTCAACGGCCGCCGTCCCCGAGGCGCCCAGGACGATCACCGGGACCCTACCGTGCGTGGCGATTTCGTTGACGAGACGAATCGGCTCGAACCCGGCCGCGTCGAGGTCCACGATCACCGCCCCGAAAGATGTCGGTGACTCGAGCAGACGGAGTGCCTTGGCCTGCGAACCTGCCCCGACGACCGTCCAATCCTCGCCACTCAAGGCCTCGCGGATGGACTCGAGGTCGGCCTCATGCTGGGTTACCACGAGGATGCTCAACGAGGCGTTTGGCCCCCGCGAAAGACTCATGTCACGGCCTCCCAATGCCTACTCCGAGGCTGAGTATATCACGACGAGCCGACCTGGACTCGTTCCGTGTGACCCCAGGGAATCGGTTCCTCGAATGCCACCAGCAGGAGATGGTTGAAATCCGCAGGCCCGCCCCGGTCCATACCAAGTTCGATGTATATCCGGCTCCAATGAGCCTGCGCACGCATGTGGGCCGCGTACAACGTCCAGGTCGGGACCACCGTTTTGCCGACGAGGTCGACGCCACCCGCGTCGCGTTCGTTCCCATCAAGACACTCCCAGCCAAAGATGCCGCCCGCCTCCGGCGCCCGAATACGGCCCGCCACCAGGTAGTCCATGCCCTGCCGAACATGCACCGGCACACTCAGGACGCTGATCCCCGTCTCTGAATCGCGGCCCTGGACTCGCAGGAAACGCTCTCCCGAGGGATCCGCCTCGATGCTCCGGCTACCCGCCAGTTGCAGCTCATACCAACCGGGCACCACGTCCGGTGCCGACACCGTGGCCCCGAAATCCGGCGAGAGGACCAGGTTCTCCGTCCAGAATACATCCAGTATTTGTCGTCCGAGCCAGACGGTTCCCGTGCCGTCTTCGCGCGCCTCGACACGGAACGCGTTGGAGGGCTGGCTTGACTGCGTGTCGGTCCACACAACAAGAAGGGGGAACGGCCCGCCCGCTCGGAGGTATTCCCCGGCGGCCTGGACCCGATCAATGGTGAACCGCCGCGGGGCGTCCATGCCTCTTGGCTGGCCCCAACCGCGTTCACGGAGGAACTCCCGTCGCATAGCCTCCAGCAAGCGGTCATACTCGTTTGGGGACGTAGGTGGGATGGCGTCAAGCAACTTCGCGACCGCGAGGGGTCGGTACAGGCTGTCGGTTCCGGTTTGCCAGTAAGCCTCGGCCGCGGCCGCCATTCCTCCAGCGCGTTCGCGCAGCATCCCCACGAAGAATGGCGCATCCGTGTGTCCCAGCTTCCCGGCTTCCTCGAAGGCTTTCCGCGCGCGCTCCACATCCCCTGACGCCATCAATGCGCGGCCGCTGATGAAGTATGCGTCTGCGTTGCCCGCCTCACGGCCCAGGACGCCGGCACACACGGGGCGTGCCAGCTCCCACGCCTTGCGGCCCTCGCATACACGCGCCAGACGCAGGAGTTGTTCGTCGGATAACGCACTCAGAGACCCAACGTCGGGACGGCCGAAGTCGAGGGCGCGATGCCAGAGCTCAGCCGTCGCGTATGCCGTGTAGAGCGCCGGATGGTACACGCGGCACTCGTCGCCCCAAAACGGCGAATAGGCGCGCGCCAACTCGAATTCAGAAAGGGCTTCGGCCAATGGCCCCCTGTTCAACGCCATGGAACCGAGCTCGAGTCGTGCCTCGGCAAAGGCGAACGGGTTCTGCGCGCGCTGGAAGTCCGCCCCCCACGCGGTCTCGATCTTCCCCGCAGCCTCAAACTGAGCCCGCGCCGCCGCTTCGTCTCCTTGTTCGCGAAGCAGTTGGCCGTACACCGTATGCGTGATCGGATCGTCCGCATCCCAGGCGGTTGCGGCCTGCGCGATCTGGAGGGCGTCGCCCACCTTTCCTTCGCGCAATGCCTGATCCACCTTCTCCTGGACACGCTCCGGACAGGCCCGCTCGATGGACGGGAACAGTGCCGGATACAGACCGACAAAAGCAAGGAACGCGCCTGTCGCCACGATCCAGGCCACTACCGCAACGAACGGCACCCGTTTGTGCACGCTTGACCAATTCACCATGCCACCATCATACGTCAAAGGCCGGCGCAAGTGGAAGGAGGTCGGGCCCAAGGGGGCGGGGCTAGATGCGTTGGCCCTGTTGAGTGCGATGTGGCCCAATCCTGATGCCCGGCGAAGGCTACTCGCCAGACGAGGTGGGCTTTCGCGAGGCGGCTGTCGGTATACTGCCTATGATTCGGATTTTGCCAAAGGGATCTTGCACGAAGCGATGTTCGGCCTGAGTTTCATAGCGCCCTTGTTCCTCGCCGGAACGGCGACGGCGGCGATTCCCATCATCATCCACTTGATCCATCGGCGGAAGGCGAGGCCTATTCCCTTCAGCACGCTCATGTTTTTGCGGCTGTCCAACGAGCGCGTCGTCCGGAGGAAGCGTCTCCGCGAGATGCTGCTCCTGCTCCTGCGATGTGCCTTCCTTGTCTTACTGGCCTTGGCCTTCGCCGGACCGGTCATGCGCGGCAACGTATCCGGCCCTTCGCCGAGCGTGCACGCGGTGATCGTGCTCGACGATTCCTACAGCATGCAGTGCGTCCATGAGGCGCAATCGAGTTTCGACCGGGCGCGGGAGGCGGGTGCGGCCATCGTCGAGGCCATGCCGCGCGCGAGCGAAGTGGCCGTGTTGTCGTCCAGTGGCTTGGCGATTTGGGAGATCCCCAAGCTTAGTCCTAACCTGCTCCAGGTGAAGCGGGCCATCGCCTCGGCGGCGCCGTCGGCCCGGGCGTCAACAATGCCCTCGGCCCTCGCACGCGCGGCCGCGATCCTCGACGCGAGCGAATGGCCGAACCGCGAGTTGTACGTGATCACCGACCTCCAGCGCCGTGCCTGGCCGGAAGGCGATGATAGCCCCTCAGGCTTCGAGGGCATGGACGTGGCCGTGGTGGACTGCGGCGCGTCGACGCTCGAGAACATCGCCGTGGCTGACCTATCCGCGTCGCACGAAACCACGGCCGGCGTTGCCGAGCTCAAGTTCACGACCCTCCTTCGCAACGCTGGGCCAGCCGCGCGCGATGTCGGGGTAGGCCTGCGTTTTGGCCCAACGCCGGAGCTGCGCTCCGTCGAGACGGTATCCGTACCGCCGGGCGGTAGCGCGCGAGCCATCCTGCGCGAGACCATCCCTGACGATGAATGGCTGACCGGCTGTGTCGAGGCAGCCCCAGACGCCCTGGCTATCGACAACACGCGCTACTTTGCCGTTGAGGCGCAAGGCCGTGTGCCTGTGCTGCTCGTCGGCGCGGCGGGGCCGATGTCCGACGACACCATCTTCCTGCGCGCGGCGCTCGAGGTGCCCGGATCGCCCTATCGGGTGTTTGCCGTCTCGACCGTCGACTTGCCCGGCATCAAGCTCGACGAATACGCCGTCATCATTGCCGGCCAGATGCCGGATCTCGACGTCCCGAACGCCGACGCGCTTCGGCGGTTCGTCGAGGCCGGCGGCGGCTTGGTCCTGTTTCTTGGCCGCGCGGTAGCCATTGGCGACTACAATGCCCTGTTCGCGTCCAGAGACGATGCGCCGCCGCTCGTTCCGGCGCGCCTCGGCCGTGTGGTCGAGACGCCGGACGAGGACCGTGTCGGCTGGGAGAACGTCGACCTCGAGCACCCGGTATTCGAGATCTTCGCGGGCGCCATGGCCAAGGAGCTGCGCTTCGTCCGCACGCAGACCTTTGTGACGCTCCAGGGCCTCGACGGCGGAGACACGCCGCCGGACCTCCGCGTTCTCGTCGAGTATACGAACGGGGAACCCGCCGTGGTCGAGGGCCATTGTGGCTCGGGCAAGGCCATGTTGTTTACGACGGCGTGTGATGGCAAGTGGTCGAACCTTCCCCTGCGTGCCTCGTTTCTGCCCGTTCTCCACCGAACCGTCGCCTACCTCGCCAAGAGCGATTCGGCCCCGACGGACACCCGTCTTGTCGGTCAGCCCATCACGCTCGTGTTAGCTGGTCGAACCGACGCCGTGGCCGTTGAAATCGTCAGCCCGGATGGACGGCGTCACGGCATCGAGTCCGTGTTCGACGGGACACGCAATCAGGCACGCTTCGACGCGACGGACCTGCCGGGGCTCTACGAGATCGAGGCCGATGCCGAGATCTCGGTGCCGCAAATCGTCGCGCTGAACGTCGATCCATCCGAGTCGGATCTCGAGCGCATGCCGGAGGCCAAGCTCGCCGCGTATTTCCCCGGCGCGCAGTTTCGCGTCACGGCCGGTACGGAACGCATCGGTACCGAGACCCTCCGCCGCCACGAGGGCGTCAAGCTGTGGAGCTCGATACTGGCATTCCTCGTGGCGGTCGTGCTCCTCGAGTCGATACTGGCCTCGCTGTTCACGCCGAGACGCGGCCCGGATGCGGTGAAACCGCGCTTCCAGGAATGGAGCGGTGTGGCCACGCGCGGCGAGAATGAGGGAGGCCGACAATGAGTGGCATCGGCATCGGACTGTCGGGCGCGCTGCCAGGATGGGCCCTGACAGTAGCGGCCACGCCGGCGCTTGCCGTCGTTCTGTGGGCCTATCGGCGAAACCGAGACCACGTGTCGAAGGCCCAACTCGCCAGTCTGGCCGCGTTGCGCGTGGTACTCGTGCTTTTGCTGCTCTGTTGTCTGGCCGAACCCGTCCTGAGCTATCGTGCCATGCCTAAGGAGGACACGCCCGTGTTCTTCCTTGTCGATGTGTCGCAAAGCATGTCGCTGAACGACACGCCCGACGGCCGCACTCGATTGGACGCTGCGCTCGATCCGTGGATCGGCGACAAGGGCCTTCTCGGCGAGGTCGCCCGGCGGTTTGCCGTCCGAACGTTCGCCTTCGACGCCGGCGTCCGTGAGCAAGACAGCCCGGGCGCCCTCGATACCCTCGATCCTGATGGTGAGATGACGCTCATCGCCGAAGCCCTCAGCGGCGCGGTTTCCCATGATGCCGACCTCGATCCCGCCGCCCTGATCTTGTTGACCGACGGACAAGACCAGTCGCGGTCCGATGCCGTAGCCGTTGTCCGCGAACGGGGCATTCCGGTGTACGTAGTGGCCGTCGGCGAGGTGGAAACGGCGGCCTCGGAGCATCCCGACGTGGCCATCACGGACGTGGTCGGCGAGCGGTTCATGACGGTCAAGGCCGAGAACGAGCTCATCGTGAAGATCGAGCAGCACGGTTACACCGGCATGGTCCTACCGCTCGAGCTCCGGCTCAATGGCGAGGTGCTCGCCGCCGAGAACATCGAACTCGCCGACACCGCAGTCGAAGTCGCGCTGCGATTCACACCGACCATGCCCGGCAAGCAGGTCTTCGAGGTACTGGCAACGCCCTCTGCGCAGGAAACCATCACCCAAAACAACCGGCGCGCGTATGCGGCCGTCCTCGGCGACAAGCAGCTCTCCGTCGTCTATCTCGAAGGCACCCCACGCTGGGAGTACAAATTCGTCAAGCGTGCCTTCGAACGTGATCCAGCCGTCATCTTCACCGGATTTGTGCGCGGCAACGCGGACGAGTTCATCCGTCAAGGCGAGAAAGTGGGGGAGGGACGGCTTCCGATGGCGGATGCCGACTTCGCCGGATTCGATCTCATTGTCGTGGGCGACCTCGCGCCGTCCATGATCTCCCGCGGCCAGCAGGATGCGATCGTTAGAGCGGTCACGGAGCACGGCGCGGGCTTTCTTCTCATCGGAGGGCCGTTGTCGCGCGAGGATGATGGTTTCCGTGATACGGCCCTAGCCAATATCCTGCCCGCCATTCCATCGAGTGTTGCCCAGCCCGTCGCCGGCGATTTCACCCCCCAACTCACCGCCGACGGAAACGAGCACCCGATACTCGCCGGCCTCGATCTGATCGGCACGCCTTTACTGCCCGGCTGCCTCGTACTCGAGCGACTGAGTCCGGGGGCGTCCATCTTGGCCGCCCATCCCTTCGAGTTCCGCAACGCCGTCCAACTGCCCGTGTGCGTGGTCCAGTACGCGGGCAAGGGGCGCAGTATGATCATGGCCGTTGACAGCACGTGGCGCTGGCGTATGGCAGCGCCTGACACCGAGTCCGGCGATCTCCACGCTCGATTCTGGAGGCAGGCCGTACGCTGGCTTACCGGACAGGAAGACGCTTCGCTCGGCGGCGCGCCCTTCATCGCCTACACCAGCCGCGACTACTACGATGCCGGCGAGGAGGCCGTGCTCTTCGCGCGCACGCAACCATCAGCCGATGGAACCGTCGAGGCGGACGTTGCCGCCGAGATCCGGACTCCTTCGGGACGCACCGCCAACACGCCGCTCGAGTTTGTCGCCGGTAGCGGAGGGCTCTACCGCGCCCGCGTGCCCCTCGACGAACCCGGCGCGTACGAGGCGCACGTGACCGGCCGTCGTGATGAGCAAATCCTCGGCGAAGACACGGCCACGTTCTATCTCGGCGAGCCCCACCGCGAGTTCGACCGCGTGGCCATGAACGAGTCTCTCCTGCGCGCTATCGCGTTCGAGTCCGGCGGCGCCTTCTACGCCCTAGGCGATGAAGGAGCCATTCCCGAGGACCTCACGCAAGGCGCCACTGCCCGAGCGCGGTTCGTCGAGAAGCATATTGCCCACATGCCCATCCTATACTTCGCCTTGGTGGCCTGCGCGTCTGTCGAATGGTTCTACCGCAAGCGCCGTGGCCTGATGTAGCGCGACGCGTCGCAGACCGATCACTGATTCGACGTGGAACACGCACTCGGGGGCGCGGCAACTCGCCGGTGTCGGTATCCAAAGTATGGTGGTTCATTCTATGTTTATTTTTCTATGTTGTGCTATACTGAGCTCAAACCACAATATGTTGGGGATTAAGGCCTTGTGCCTGGGGAAGCAAGCAGGCCCATGGTGGTTGGCATGGCGGTTTCCCCGGACGAGGAGCGTTTTGGCCGCGTCCTCAGGGGTATCAGCCATAGGGGCTGAGTACCAAAAGCGGCGTGAACCCAACTGCTTGTGGTCGGGACGCTCACAGATGCCGCGGAGGAACGGTGAGACGCGGCTGGGCATTCGGTTTCCAGGGAGTTACCACGGTGAATGGATCAAAGCGTAGCGTTCATTTCGTTGGTGTAGGCGGTATCGGCATGAGCGGTCTCGCCGAGATTCTGTTGAATCTCGGTTACGATGTCTCCGGCTCAGATCTCCAGAGCAGTCCGATCACCGCGCGCCTCGAGCATCTCGGGTTGCGATTTCGTGAGGGCCACGCGGCGGAGAACGTCGGCAAGGCGGCGATCGTGGTGGTTTCGGCTGCCGTGCCGGCCGAGAATGTTGAGGTCGTAGCCGCACGCGATCGCCGCATTCCCGTGATTCATCGCAGCGACCTGCTGGCCGATCTGATCCGGCTCAAACCAAACGCCGTCGTCGTCGGCGGAACCCATGGCAAGACGACGACGACCTCCATGATCAGCGCGTTCCTGGACATGGCGAACATGGGCGCCACGAGTATCGTCGGCGGCATCCTCCATCGCAGCGGCACCAATGCGCGATGGGGCGCCGGTAACTGTCTCGTGGCCGAGGCCGATGAGCACGATGGTTCCTTCTTGCGGCTTCAGCCAACCATCAGCGTCGTCACCAACATCGATGCGGAGCACCTCGAGTACTACGGTACCGTGGACCGGATAAAGCAGGCCTTCGCGGACTTCTGCAACGCGGTGCCTTTCTACGGATACTCGATTCTCTGCGCCGACGACGCGAACACGCGCGACATCATCAAAGACGTGCAAAGCGTGTGCTTGACCTACAGCCTCGGCGGCGAGGCGGCGTTGGTCGGATCCAATGTGACCTTGCGTGGCGCGGATGCCGGTCGTCTCGAGCCGAGTCAACTAGGGCGACTGTGGACGCGGTTCGACGTGACGAGTCACGATGAGCGTCTGGGCGTGACGGGTCCCCTCGGCCCCCTCGAGATCCGCGCCCTCGGCGAGCACAACGTCCGCAACGCCTTGGCCGCGTGTGCCGTAGGTCTGTGTCTCGGCATGCGGTTCGGTCTGATCGCCGAAGGACTGCGCCAGTTCGACGGTGTCCAGCGTCGCCTTCAGGTTCGGGGCGAGGTCAACGGCGTCGTGATCGTGGAGGACTATGCCCACCATCCCACGGAGATGGCTGCCACCATCGCGGCGGCGCGATGCGTCGAGCCGAGGCGTGTCGTATGCGTGTTTCAGCCGCACCTCTTCAGCCGCACCAAGTTTCTGTACGACGAGTTTGCCAAGGTGCTGGCCTCGGTGGATCGCGCTATCGTGACCGATATCTACCCCGCCCGCGAGGCGCCCATGGCGGGCGTGACCTCGGGCCTGATCGTCGATGCCGCCCGAGAGCAGGGCGCCGCCCATGTCACATTGACCAGCGATATGCTCAACGTGCCCGAGGAATTGGCGCCCGAACTCGAACCTGGCGATGTCGTTTTGGTTCTGGGTGCGGGGACCATCAACCGGATCTGCGATCCGCTGATCGAGAGGTTGCGAGACCGTTGATGTTTCGACGACGCAATCCACGCACGACGACAGTCTTGCCGCGGGCGCCTCGTCCGTTCCTCGAGTGGCCGATGGTGCGGCTGGTGCAGTGGGTGTTGTCGATAGGACTCCTCGTGGCGCTGTGCGCCGGCTTCTACCGTTACCTCCACACGTCGCCCGTGTTCGCCGTCCAATGGATTCGCGTCGAACGCACGCACGTTCTCGATCCCCAGGTGGTTCTCCAGGCCTCCGGCATCACCACGGCCAACAACCTCTTCTCACTGGATCTCCCGACGACTCGCAAGGCCGTCGAGGCGTTGCCCTATGTGAAGACATGCGGAATTGACCGTGTGTTCCCGAACAAGGTTGTCCTTGTCGTCACGGAGCGCACACCCGTGGCGACGCTCTTGTGGAACAGCCGTTCGTTTGAACTGGACGCTGAAGCGGTCGTGTTGCGGGAACTCATGCCCGATGCGGAGCATCCTGGGCCGCTGATCACCAACGTGGGCGGACTGGATTCGCCGGAGTTGGGGATGTGCCTGCGTGAAACGCCCGCCATCAAGGCCCTTGAGGTGTGGCAGGCCTTCATGCGAACCCCAGTAGCGCAAGCCATAGCCGCCTCCGAACTCGCCGCCTTCAGCGACAACGAGATCATCATGTTCTGCGATGAGTTGCCCTTCGAGATCCGATGGGGACGGGACGACGCGGCGAGCCAGGCTCGGCGGCTGAATATTCTATGGAGCGAGAAGCGCGGCGAGATCCACTGCAAGGAGTATTTGGATCTGCGTTTTGGAGACGACTTGATCTGCAAGTAGGGAATTGTTTCTGAATCTGGGGCGGTGGTAGGATGCGATCTTCCGCTGAGAGACCTTTCGGACGCCGTCCCGGTCTCGATGCGGGATCGCCCGAACTCGAAAAGGCGAGGTCAGGTTATGGCAAACATAGTCGGAATGTCAGACGGGTTGACGACGCCGGACAAGGTCGCAGTCATTAAGGTGTGCGGCATCGGCGGGGGGGGCGGCAATGCGGTGAATCGGATGGTCGAGGCCAAGCTGGGCGGCGTCGAGTTCATCGCCATCAATACGGACTTGCAGGATCTGCGCCGCTCCAAGGCCGGAATGCGGCTCCAGATCGGCAGCGGCATTACCGCCGGGCTCGGCGCCGGGGCGCAACCGGAGGTCGGCCGGCGGGCAGCCGACGAAGATCGCGATGAGATCGAGAAGGCCCTGCGTGGGGCCGACATGGTGTTTCTGACGGCCGGACTAGGCGGCGGCACCGGCTCGGGCGCGGCCCCCGTGGTCGCCGAGATTTCCTCGTCCACTCAGGCGTTGACCGTGGCGATCGTGACGGTTCCCTTCAGTTTTGAAGGTGTCGACCGGTGGTCCAACGCCATGGCCGCGCTCGAGGCCCTCAAGCATCACGTCGACGCCCTTATCGTGGTGCCGAACGACCGCCTCGCCGAACTGACCAGAGACCTCGCGTTTCTCAGCGCGTTCCAGCAAGCCGACGAGGTGCTGCACAATGGCGTGCGTGCCATTTCCGAGATTATCAGTGTGCCGGGGCTGGTGAACGTGGACTTCGAAGATGTGAAGACCATCATGCGCCAGGGAGGTCGTTCCCTGATGGGCATCGGCACGGCCCAAGGCCCTGACCGCGCCACCATTGCCGCGCGCGAGGCCATCGTGTGTCCCCTTCTCGAGCAGTCCACCATCGAGGGTGCCCGCGGCGTCATCGTGAACATTCGAGGGGGCCGAGACATCGGCATGCGCGAGATCCTCGATGCGGTTTCGACCGTGCGCGAGACCGCCGATCCCAAGGCCAACATCATCTTCGGCGCCGTGGTCGAGGACGACGAACTCGAGGAACTCCAAGTGACCGTCATCGCCTCGCGTTTCCCCGAATCCGCCTCGGATGTCGTGCCCAAGACGACCGAGGCCGACGTGGCCAACTGGCGCGCCCCTGCGGCCGAACCAAGGTCTCCCGTCGCCGTCCCTCCAGCCGGCCAGCCGGCGGTTGCCAAGAAGTCCGAAGAGCGGAAGCCGGCGGCGCGGGCGCAGGCCAAGGTGGAGCCGGTGCGCATCCCCGAAGTCCAAGACCTGTTCCCCATGGATGATGCCGCGCCGACGGCCTCGAAGAAGGTCGAGGAACTGGATGAACCCGAGGATGCCAAAGAGGATCTGAGCCTTCCTGTTTGGATGCGGGAGATGATCCAGAAGCGAAAAGAGAGGCAAAAGTGAGAGAAGACTTCGTGCGTCTGCTCCAGCGCGCCGCCCAGAAGGACGCGTCGGATATCCACATCAAAGTGAATAGCGTGCCCTTCTTCCGGGTTGATGGCCTGGTCGAGCCGCAAGAGGGAAAGCCGTTGACCCCGGATGTCGTGCAGGGATATCTGGAAGACCTCCTGAACGAAGGCCAAATGCGCTACTTCCAGAAGACAGGCGAAGTCGACTTGGCCTTTACCGAGAAGGGCGTCGGCCGGTTTCGAGTCAACATCTTCCGGCAACGCGGGTCGGTCTCGATCGTGCTGCGCCGAATCAAGAGCAAGATTCTGTCGTTCGAGCAGTTGTTGCTGCCCTATGCCGTTCAGCGCTTTGCCGAGATGCAGCGCGGCTTGGTTCTCGTGACCGGCACGACGGGCAGCGGCAAGTCCACGACCCTGGCTTCCATCATCGACTACATCAACTCCACGCGCAAGTGCCATGTCGTGACCATTGAGGACCCTATCGAGTACGTGCATTACGACCGCATGGCGGTCATCAGTCAGCGGGAGGTCACGATCGACACCCAGGACTTTACCACCGCGTTGCGTTCGGTGATGCGTCAGGACCCCGACGTCATCCTCATCGGCGAGATGCGCGATGTCGAGACGTTCCAGGCGGCCATTAGCGCCTCGGAAACGGGCCACCTCGTGTTCAGCACGCTCCACACCACCAACTCGGTGCAGACCATCGACCGTATCATCGATCTGTTCCCCTCGACTCAGCAGGACCAGATCCGTTCCCAGTTGGCCATCAACCTGCGGGCCATGATGTGTATGCGGTTGATCGCCCGCGCGGACGGTGTGGGGCGCGTGCCGGCGTGCGAGGTCATGTTTGCAACGCCCGGCGTCCAGTCCCTTATCCGGGAAAACCGGATCAAAATGGTTGAAACGGCCATACGGCAGGGGCGCGAGGAAGGGATGCAGACCTTCAACGATAGCCTGCACGGGCTGATCAAGGCCAAGCTGATCTCGTTGGAGGAAGGGCTGCGCTGGTCTGATAATCCCGAGGAATTGCGCATGATGCTTCAGGGGATTCGCCTGAGTTCGAAGGAAGGCGGGCTCCTGCGTTAGGCGGCGGCGGACCTCGTTGACGTCGGCATGACACCAAGCGTTCTCTGTCCCTCTACGCAATCCCGCGCACATTGCAACCCCAAACGGTGTAAAGGCATAATATCCAGAGTGGGTTAGTCCACACTTCGCGTTGTGCTCGCCGGATTTTCGGCCGGACGAGCAAAGAGGAGGATTGTTCTTGATGGATGCGCGGAACCGGCGTAACGCTGCCCCAATCATCATGTTAGGGCTGGTACTGGCCTTGGGCTTCGCGGGAATGGCTCAGGATGCCGCTCCGGAGGTGGCCCCGGAAGTCGCCCCGGAAGCCGTGGCGGAGACCGTCCCGGATCCGGTGCTATCCGAACCGGCCTCAAGTGATGCCCTGGCCCCATTGCCCGATGGCGTTGTGGAAGTCCACCAACTAACGCTGATGGATATGATCGAGCAGGGCGGCGCCATTCTCTGGGTGATTATGGCCTTGGGTTTTGTTGCCCTGGTCATGTCGGTTTACTTCTTCTTCACCGTTACAGCGAAGCGCGAGGTGCCGCCGAACTTTCTCAAACGCACGCTCAGCCAGTTGAGAAGCGGCGACTTGCGCGGCGCGTACCAAATGTGCGAGGGCCGCGATGAGCTCCTCGTGAACGTGGTTCGGGCCGGACTGAAGATGGCGGGCCACGATCGATACGTTATCCAAGATGCCATGGAAAGCGAGGGCGAACGAGGCGCCACGGCGCTCTGGCAGAAGATCTCATGGTTGAACAACATCGGCGTGATCGCGCCCTTGCTTGGCCTGTTGGGCACGGTATGGGGCATGATCCAGGCCTTCAGCGTCATCGCACTGGACAATGCCCAGGTCAAGAGCATGGCCATGGCGTTCAGCGTATCCAAGGCGATGATCACCACTGCGGGAGGATTGCTCCTCGCGATTCCCGTCTTGTTTGTTTACTATTACATGCGCGGTCGTGTGATCAAGATTATCGCCGAGGTCGAGGCCCACTCGAGCGTGGTTGTCGAAGTGCTCACGCGAGGGCAGGAACAATGAAGTTCGGCCACCGAATCCACGAAGAAGCCGAGGCCATCCAAATGGCCCCGCTGATCGATATTGTGTTCCTGACGCTCGTGTTCTTCATGGTGAGCGCTGTGTACTCGAGGATCGAGAGCGAGGTGGATATCACCCTTCCCACGGCCGATTCGGCCAGCCAAACCGAACGAGTCCAAGGCGAGATCTTCATCAACCTGAAGAGCAACGGCGACATCGTGCTCAACCAGCGTACCATGAACCTGGAGGAACTCCAGGAGGTGTTGTACCGTGTGGCCGAGCACTTCCCCGGTGGCGCGGTAATCGTGCGCGGCGACCGTGACGCCATGCTCGGGCGGGCCATCGCCATCCTGGATTGCTGCCGGAAGGCGGACATCCAGAATGTGGCCTTTGCGGCGCTTCCCGATGAGGCGCCCGTGCAGTAGACAAGGCAACGCCGTGGCCGACGGGCCGAACGGCGAAGGGGAGAATCGGGTTCTCCGTGTGAGGGTTGCGCAGTGATTGGTAGGAGTGAAAACGTTGGGGCCGGCCCCGGGCGGTGGATGATAGGTGTCTTGATCCTCGGCGTGGTTGTGGCCGCCGTGGCGTCGCGCGCCGAGGAGGCTGAGCAGGCGCAGATCGATTTCGCCAACGGCCTATTTCATCGAGGCTTCTTCCAGGATGCCGCCGACGAGTATCGAGGCTATCTGACGCAGTTTCCCGATGGGCCAAACGCGGCGACCGCGCTCTACCGCCTCGGCGAATCCGAGTATGCCGCTCAGCACTACGATAAGGCTATCGAGGCCTTCGACGCCTTTCTGGCCAAGGGCGGCGATCCCGCGCTCCAACAACGGGCGGCCCTCGCCCGCGCCGAGGTCCTCTATTATCTCCAACGCACCGATGAGGCCGCCGCGGCCCTCCGGACTCTGTCCGCCGAGGACATGCGGGCGGAGGTGCGTGGGCGGGCGCTCTATTTCCTCGGCAAGCTGTACCACGACTCGGGGCGTCAGGACGAGGCGCTGAGCACGTTCGACACCCTCATCCGAGAGACCCCGGATAGTCCGCTCGTGTCCTTCGCCCGGTATCAGAAGGCGTTTGTCCATCTGGCGAGAAACGATCTCGAGAACGCGGCCATTGCTTTCTCCGAAGTGGCCACGTCGGATGTCGATGAGGCGTTGCGCATGGAGAGTCGCTTCCGCGCCGCCGAAACCTACGATAAGATTGGCTGGTTCTCGGCCGCCGTTAAGGAATACGAGAGCCTGAAGAATGAATTCCCCGGCTCCGAATACGCGCGGCGCGCCGCCTACGGCTATGCCTGGGCCCTGTATCACGCCGGTAAGTTTCCCGAGGCCACCGTTGCCGCCGACGCCTTCATCCAGGAGAACCCGGACGCGTCGCAGAAGGCCGGCATGGAGTATCTGCGCGCGAACTGCCTGCAGCAACAAGAGAAATACGACGAGGCGGCGGCCTTGTACCGGAGCATCGAGAGCACCTATCCGGACTCCGAGTTTGCCGCGCGGTCGAGGTACAAACGCGCCTGGGTGCTTTATCTCAGTGGTAACGTCGATGAGGCGCGGCAGGAGGTCATGGTCTTCCTGAAAGACCGTGCGAACGAAGCCATTATGGGCGATGCCGCCTTCCTGCTCGGTACCATTGAAGCCTCGGCCGGCAACTATGAGAATGCCTACGATGAGTTCCGCCTCGTCGCCGAGAAGTACCCCGACAGCGAGTTCGGCAAAGAAGCCTTGTACAAGGCAGGCGAGTGCCTGGCCCAGTCGGGACGCCAGGCCGAGGCCGCGAACGTGTTCGAGAACTTCGCTCGCCAGTACCCCGATCACCCGCTGGCCGAGCAGGCGATCCTCCGCGTCGGTGATGCGCAGCTCTCGGGCGACGCGTTCTCCGCCGCCGTGGAAAAGTACAAGACCATTCTGGCCGCTCCGGCCGATCCGTCCATTCGTCTTGAGACGCTCTATCGGTTGGCCATCACCTACCACAACATGAAGGATTACAAGTCCAGCGCCGAGACGTTCCGGCAGATCGTCGAACAATTCCCCGACAGTTCCTACATTGCCGAAGCGCGCTTCCGCGTGGGCGACTACTACCTGTGCGACGCCAAGGATCCGCTCAAGGCGATCGAGCCCTTCGATGCCGTGCTCAACGCGGGCGGCCAGAGCCCTTACGTGGGACGCGCCCTCAAAGGCCTGGCCCTGGCCCGCTATGAAACCAAAGATTACGATGTAGCCGCCGACCTCTTCCTGCGCCTGATGAGAGAGTTTCCCAGCATCACGCTCAATGAAGAGACGTACGCGTGGGTCGGGCAGCGTTGCTTCGACCAACAGCAATGGGATGCCGCGGCGGCCGCCTTCGATGCCCTGCTCAAGGCCAATCCCGAGTACCCCAATCCGGAGCAGGTTCGGTTCAAGATCGCCGAATGCAGTGAAGCGGCCGGCAGGATCGACGAGGCGATCCAGCGGTTCGGCCTGGTCGTCGAGAGCGCACCGCGAAGCGCCGTGTCGATCGATGCGCGATACCGCATGGCGCGTCTCCACGAGGCCAACAAGAATCCGGAGGAAGCGATCAAGCTCTATGAGGAAGCGGCCAACGCGAACAATGGCGACGCCGCGGCACGGGCGCGCTTCCGGCTGGGAGAAATCTACGAGGGTAGCGGCGATTTTGCCGCCGCGGCGAAGAGCTATATGCGCGTAGCCATTCTGTTCCTACACGAGGAGCTATCGCCCGAGTCGTTATGGCGGGCTGGTCAGTGCTTCGAGAAGGCGGAGAGTCTCGATCAGGCGCGGAAAACGTACCAAGAACTCGTCGATACCTACGCCGAGAGTGAACAGGCCGCCAAGGCCAAGGAAAGACTCGCCGGACTTGGATGAGGATGGGTTAGGTGATGTTGAGTCGTAGAGCGGTGCTGGCATTGAGTGCGCTCGTGGCGCTGGCGGCCCATGCGTTGCTCCTGGCCGTGGCGCCGCGCGTGCTCATTCTGCGCGCCCACACCCAACCGGAGCCGTTGCCCTCCTTCCAGGTCAAACTCGAGGACCTCTTCTCCGAGCCGGTCGAGCAGGCCGCCCCCGTGGACGGACGCGGCACGCTAGCCTCCCGGCCCGGGCGCGTCGAAGACATGTTGGCACGCGAGGAAGAGCAGTTGCGCCTGGATAGCTCGCTGCTGGATAGACTCGTCGAGCTTCCCGACCTGGAGGCCCGGGTCGCCACGGAGTCGCTCGAACGCGAGTACGATCTGAACCAGGATCCCGAGGTGGTGCAGAAGGTTGACGCGAAGATCATCGAGATCGCCCAACAGGACGCCCGCAAGGATGTCGAGGTGGCCCGGCGGTTCGTCCGGCCCAGCCCCAACCGAGTCCTGGGCCCCGAGGAATTCCCTTCGCTGCGGGGCGTGCTCGAAGGCGACCGTTCCGGCGAGGTGTTGCTGAGCGCGCCCTCATTGGGCAGCTCGCTTGGCGAACGCGCCCAAGCCCCTAGCAGCGTGCTGGCGGACAAGGGCAAGGGCCCAGCTTTCGAAGAGGGCGTGCTCGACCCCGAGGCCGCGTCGCCGAGTCTGGCCGCATTGCCCCTCGAGCACAGCCTGATGCACCTGCCCGTCCTCAACGAGGTCCGCAATGAGAGTCCGTACGAGTTCATGGATGATCTGGTGGACATCAGACTGGACACGTTCGTGCCGCCGGATGAGGCGAAGGGCTATTTCCGGCTGCAGATTGTGCCGAAAGAAGACGAAGCGATCGACGTCTTGCCCAAAGACGTCACCTTCATCGTGGATTCCTCGAACAGCATCCTCGAACGAAAGCTGAAGTCCACGGCGAACGGCATCAAGGAAATGGTCGCCAAGCTGCGGCCGGAAGACCGGTTCAACATCGTCGTGTTTCGTGATACCGCCACCCAGTTCCGACCCGAACCGGTGTCGGCCACACCAGAGAATAAGGTCGAGGCCACGTCGTTCCTGAGCGGCCTCGAATCGCGTGGACAAACCAATGTCTACGAAGCCATCCGGCCGGTGCTCGGAAGCTCGCCGCGCGAAGGTGTGCCCGGTATTGTTCTCGTAATGACGGACGGGCGCCCCACGGCGGGCGTTGTGGACAGCCGCAGCATCATCAATGCACTCACGGCCGAGAATGACAAGGGAAACACCATTTTTGCCTATAGCGGCGGCAATACGGTGAACCAGTACCTGCTCGATCTTCTGGCTTACCGGAACAAGGGCGAGGCGCACGTCTCCCCGCGCCTTGAGGATATTGACCGGGACCTGCCCCGGTTCTTCGAGCGCCTCGGCGATCCCCTCCTCGTCAACCTCGACACGGACTACGGCCGCATCCAAGAGGACGGCGTGTTTCCGAAGCGTGTTCCCGATTTCTATCGCGGTCGTGCGGTCACCGTATACGGCCGCTTCGATCCGAAATCCGACAAGGATTTCTCCATGCGTCTGACCGGTCAGGCCGGACAAAACGGAAAAGAACTCGTGTTCAAAACCGATCTCTCGAAGGCCAAGACAGGCGACCAGGACATCGCGCGCAACTGGGCCTTTCAGAAGATTTACTACCTCATCGGCGAGATCTGTCGCGTGGGCGAGAAACCGGAACTGCTTAGCGAACTGCGCCACCTCAGCGCCAAGTACAACATCAAGACCAGCTACGACTAAGCCTTGCACCGATGCCGATCGCGAATCATGCTGTTGCCGCTCGAACCTGGGCCGATTTCCTGGGACGTGCCCGCGCGCTCGAATCGTTCCATGCCATCTACGGGACTGATTCCGACGTACTCGACAGGCGCCTCGAACTGCTCCGCCGTGTCATCGGGCGCTTCGTCGAGCGTTTCGGCGATAGGCCGATCCGCCTGTTTCGCTCGCCCGGACGGATCAACCTGCGCGGAATGCACGTCGACACCCACGGCGGTTACCTCAATCTGATGACCCATCAGCGCGAAGCCGTCGTGGCGGTCGCAGATCACGCGGCGGAACACTTCGAGTTTGCCAACGTGGATCCCTCTTTTGGCGACGCTACTTTCTCGATCCATCCCTTGTCCGAACGCCGTGCGTTCGGCCGCACCTGGCTCGACTTCATCGCCGATCCGGCCGTCAGGTCGCATGTCGAAGCCCATCGAGGCGCCTGGGGCCACTACGTCTGCGGCGCGATGCTGCGCGCCCGGTTCGCGAGACCGGCGTGTCCGCTGCCCGGCCTCGTCGGCGTTCTCGGCAGCGACATTCCGCGAGGCGCGGCCCTTAGTTCGTCGTCGGCCATCTGTGTGGCCCTGGTGCTCGCGGCCACCGCTTGCGCAGGGCGCCCCCTCGAGGGCGATGCTCTCATCACGGCCGCGCGTGATGCCGAGTGGTTTACCGGCTCCCGGTGTGGGCTCGGCGATCAGGCCGCCATGGTCTTGCCCAAGCGCGGGGAACTCGTGAATGTGGCCTTTCGGCCCGAGGCTTTCGATACGGCGGCGGCGCGGCCCATGGCCTTTCCGGACTCGGCACGCGTGCTCGTCATCGATTCCGGCACCACGCGAAGTCTGAGCGGCGCCGCGCTCGTCGAGTACACGCGCAACCGATTCGCCTATTCGCTGGCGCTGTCCATTCTGCGTCAGGAAGCCGCGCGGGACGGCCTGGCCCCCGAGGTCGTGGCGCAACTCAACAGTCTGGCGCGCGTGTCGCCGCACGAGCTCGGCGCGGACCGAATCTATGCTTGGCTGCGACGCGTGCCTGAGTCGCTCGGTCTGGATGAACTGCGGCGCCGCTATGACCTGCCGGATCTTGACGAGGCCTACGGGCGGTACTTCGGAACCGTCGATCCGGCACGGCGCCCGACGTCCATCCATCTGCGTGGGCCCCTCCTTTTCGGAATCGCGGAATCGGAGCGCGCCCGTACCTTTGGCGAGGCCGTGGCCTCGGGCGATCTCGACCGCGCGGGCGCGCTCATGACCACCGGTCACGACGGCGACCGGCGCATCGGCCGCGACGGCACAGCCTTCGCCTGTGACGTGAGCGATGCCGCCATCGAGGCCTTGGCCGCCGCCGCCACGCCCATCGAGCAGTGTCCGGGCGCGTACGGCGCGAGCAGTCCCGTCCTGGATGCGCTTGTCGATGCGGCCCTTTCCGCGGGCGCCTTGGGTGCCTCGCTCACAGGCGCCGGCATCGCGGGCGCCGTCCTCGCGCTGTGCCGGGCCGAGGACGCTCCCCGCGTGGCCGAGGGTGTTCGCGCATGTTTGGCGTCTACGGCGTACGCCGCCCTCACGGGGCGAAACGCGCACCCGGAGCGGAGAGAAACCCACGACGCCGTCGTCACGAACGAGGCGACGGCAAGCGCTTGCGAGTTGACCTTGCCGCAATGAGGGGCGTTGTGCCCTAGCGATGCGCCAAGTGATCCTTGACCGCCTCCACCACCTCGTCTTGTTGCTCGCGCGTAAGTTCGGGATAGACCGGTAGGGCAAGCACTTCCCGGCTGGCCTGCGACGCAACCGGACACGGCGCATGCGGCCCGAATCGAGCGAAGCACTCTTGTTCGTGAAGCGGAATGGGGTAGAAGACCGCGCACCCCACGCCGCGTTCGGCCAGGAATCGGCACGCGGCGTCTCGTTCGGGTACACGGATGACGTACTGGTGATAGACGTGATGGCATTCGGGCCGGGCGATGGGCGTTGCCACCTCGCCCACTTCCGCGAACCGCTCGTCGTAATACGCGGCGTGGGCACGACGGGCCTCATTCCACGCATCGATGTACTTGAGCTTCACAAGCAAGACCGCTGCCTGGATGGCATCGAGTCGACTGTTGGTGCCGACCACTCGATGATGGTACGTCTTCTCGCTGCCGTGGTTGCGCAGGATTCGGAGAGCACCGGCTACCGCTGCGTCGCGCGCCACGGCCATGCCGGCATCGCCCGCGCCGCCCAAGTTCTTGGTCGGATAGAAGCTGATCGCTGCCGCGTCGCCCAGCGTCGTGGCCATACGCCCCTTGTAGCGTGCCCCGATGGCCTGCGCCGCGTCTTCCACCACCGAAATGCCGTGCCGCGCGGCGAGGGCGAGAATGGGATCCATGTCCGCGCACTGCCCGAAAAGATGAACCGGCACAATCCCCCGTGTCCGCCCGGTGATGCGAGCCTCGACCTGAGCCGGATCGAGGTTCAGCGTGTCCGGATCGACATCCACGAACACCGGAACGCCCCCGGCGTTCACCGTCGCTCCGGCTGTGGCAAAGAACGAGAACGTGCTGGTAATCACTTCGTCGCCGGATTCCACCCCCACGGCCTTGAGCGAGAGCAAGAGCGCATCGGTGCCGGAGGCAACGGCCACCGCGTGTTCCGCGCCGAGATACGCGCCCGCGGCCCGCTCGAGGGCCTCCACTTTGGGGCCGCCGACAAACATCTGCGACTCGAACACTTCCGCCACCGCCGCATCGATCTCGGACCGGATCCGGCGGTATTGCGCGCGCAGGTCGAGCAGGGGCACGGGCATGGAGGTCCTCCTTGGATGTGATGACGGGAGCCTAACAGAAGCCCCCCCGCGGCCGCAACACGCGCTGCCGAATTCCAATCCCCGCACCGCAATGACGGCTCGCCTCCGGGCGAACGTCATGAAAGACACATGTCATGGCCAACCGCTTCGACAAAGCCGTCATCCTCACGGACGGTTGCGCAAGCATGACGGAGGAAAACCAGCGGCAACTGAAAGCCCGCACGTTCAGGGCGTTGACCGTCCTCTTCGGCGGCCGGAGCGACAGCCCGGAGTTCGAGGCCCTTGGCGACGTCGTCCAGCTTGACGAAGTCACCGTCTGAGTAAGGAGGCGAAAGACCATGGAATACCGCGTGACCTGGGTCATCGACCTGGACGCCGAGTCCTTTGAGGACGCGGCGCGCCCGCTCGGAAAACGGGGACTGTACCAAGCGAGTCTTCGAGCGCGTGGACGGTCCCCAGTTTTCCAGCCCCCGACTCACTCGCCACGCACTTCATCGTCCAGGACCACCGCAGCGACGACCGCGAGTCTGGGCCGATTCGAAGCACCCGTGGTGAGTGCTCAAGGAAAGGGAAAACGGGGACTGTACCAAGCGTAGCGAGGTACGAGTGAAGACGGGACTGTCCCCGCTTTTCCTCCTTGCGTACCGATGGAGGAAGGCATTGTGCGCGGTGTGCGCGCCTTCATGACCGAGAGTTCCGCGAAGCAAGTCGAAGCAACATGGCTTGCCGAACGAGAACTTGCCGAAGAGAAGCTTCGGGAAGAGGCATCGGATTGGGACACAGGAATTGCCATCTGGGAGTGCGACCTGAAGCCCTGATTGTAGTTGCGACGCGTAGACTGAAGGAGCAACTCCTGGACACATAAGCCGGGCGGGACGTTTGAAGAAGCTGATGCCCCTACCAGCCCCGCCCGGCCGGGTTATGTTTGTCCAGGCCATGCCTGGAGCAGGATAGTGGCCGGGTCATCACCGGTGCACGGCGCGGACATCCTTGGACATCCGCGATCTGGCGGCGCGATGAGCTGGCAAGGCGGAACCCGATGTTATTGTTCGTATTCGTCGGGGTGTTGTTGTTACGATACGCGGAACGACAGTTGTTGAAGTTGTTGTTCCAGCTACCGCCCCGATTCACGCGGTTCGAGCCTCTTCGGCCTTTATCCTTCATTTGCGGCGAACCACGGCCGCCGCAAAGTCATCGTGTTTGCGTGGGCAATATGCGCGATCAGGCTGCCCGCGCTTTGGACCAGCTTCTCTTCCGTGCTGCGCCCCTCGGCAAACGCCTGCTCCCGCCGCTTCAGTTTACGCCCACACCGCACCAGCGATGGCCGGGACAGCCGCACCGTGCCCGGGAAGACCCGCATGCCAAGAAAGGGAATCCCTTGTGTAACCGGCGCCACGTAACACTTGTTCTCCTTGAGATCCAGGTGCAGCTGTTCCCGCAAGAATGCCCGCACTTCGCCATGCACTGCGTGCAGTTCATCCTTGCTGTCCGCGAAGCACAGGAAATCGTCCATATACCGCACGTAGCGCTTCACACGAAGCTCTTCTTTGACAAAATGGTCCAACTGGTCCAGGTAGAGGTTCGCGAAGTGCTGGCTCGTCAGGTTGCCGATGGGCACGCCCTTGCCCGGTGCGTTGTGCTCCACAATCAGCCCGAGCAACTCGAGAAACCGCCGGTCCTTGAACAGCCGCGCGAGGATACCTTTCAACACCCCGTGGTCGATGCTCTCGAAATACTTGCGTACGTCGCACTTGAGGAAATACCGGTTCCCGCGCGCGAAGCCAACGGCCCGCGCGATGGCGCGGTGGCTGCCCTTGTCCCGCCGGCACGCATACGAGTCGTAGACATAACGCCGCTCGAAGACCGGTTCCAGCACGGCGCACACGGAATGATGCACCACGCGGTCCCGGAACGGCGCTGCGGCGATGTGCCTTTCCTTCGGCTCCCAGATGGTGAAGGTGTGATACGGACCGGGCCGGTAGATCCCGCTCTCGAGTTCTCGCTGAAGCTGAAGGATCTCCGGCTCAAGGTCGTGCATGAACCGCAGCGCGTCGCTATTTTCCCGGTTGGCGCGCAAGGCTCGATAGGCGGCGTCATGCAACGACGCGAAGGCCGTGACTTGCTCGAAAACGTGACCGATGCGCTTCACGGGGCTACAGAGGAGGCCTCCTCCCTTGCCTTGAGACGCGGATGCCTCTGGCGCATCTCCTGGTTCTTCCGCTCCCAATAGGCCAGCTCTTCTTGCTCTGTCATGTCCTTCGTTTCTTCGTAGATGCGCAACGCGCCTGCGTGCATCATTTCGACGCAATCAAAGCTCTTCTTCTTCGTCTTCATCGAAGGCCATCTCCAGCGGTGTGTATATCCGGATTGGATTGTAACCGTGTATCTCGTTGACTGCATTATACAATGGAATGCGCTGAAAGTGCACGATGTGCCTGAAGTTCCAGCTCACGATGGCCCGGCAGCCGCCCACCGTGGCAGATGCCACGTGGAGCGCGTCCGCTGCCCAGCGCGGCCCAACGACGCGGGCATCAAGGTAGGCGCGGCGAAGTGCATAGGCCGGCCGACCAATATCCAGCCGGAGAAGCAACGGCTCAAGTTCCGTGAAGAGTCCGCTCACCCGCGCTGGCGCCCGCACCAATTCATCCGCTACCAACGCGGAAACCGCACCACGTAGCTGTCCGTCCCGAATCTTCTGGAATAACGCTTGTGAGCCTCGCTCGAATTCCGGGTCGAACACACCGCCAAACACCGACGTGTCTACGTATACCAGCATCTTTCTCACCCTTCAGAATTCAGAATTCACCCTTTCCCCAAGCCCCGATCATCCGGCCCACTTCGTCGATCTTCCGGCTGGCATGTTCATATTGCTTGTGTGGAAGAAAGGCCAACGTGTGCGACAAGCGCAACAGGATCCGCAACTTCGTGAGCAGCAAATTGGCCTGCCGGATAGCGTTTGCAGGCGATTTCGTGTACTGCGCCTCCGTCAGCGTCATCGCCACGTCCAGCGCCAGGTTGTCGATCCGGTTCGAGAGCGTCAACCGCACCTTCTTCGGGAACTTCTCCGTCGTTGGCAACAGCCACTCCACGAACTCCATCCACGCCGTCAGCGCCCGCAGTTCCCTCACGCCGCTCTTCGTTTCCTGTGCGCCGTCCATCGAGGATGCTCAACACGTCCTTTCCATATTTCTCGACCCGGCTCGGACCCACGCCCGGAATCCGGCCCAACCCAGACAATGTCCCAACCCGATCCAATATGATCCGCGTCAGTTGCTCGTTCGTGAATATCAGGTACGCCGGGATGCCTTCTTCATCCGCCCGGCGCTTGCGCCACTCACGCAATGCATTGAACAGCGGCCAGTCCGCGTCCTTCAACTGCTTGCGCCAATTCTCCAAACCCTTCTGCGTTTGGGTTGCGGCAGGCCGTGCGGACTCCTCGGGCTTCATCGAATAGCAGACGAGCACGCTCCAGTACGGCACGCCCTCGTGGACGAAATGCCAGTTCTCCAGCGAATGAACCTGTTTGTCGGCAAGGAAGCCACGAAGCGGTTCGTCGTCGAAACCGCCCAACCGCGGCGAAAAAGACATCGTGAATACCCGTACCTGCACAAGCCTTCAATCCTCAAAAACTTCAAGCAAGGGGGCAAGCCCCCCTTGCATCCCCCCTGTTGTCCAGAGTTCAAATTCAAGGCCACCTTCCACTCCGCCGCTTCAGGCCGGAAGGGCCTTCTTGCGCTATCGCGCTTCTTGGCCCTTCCGGCCTGAAGCTTGACTCTCAAATACTTCTCCAAGCGGTAAAGCGGTAAAGCAAACAAGCTCTAAGACCTGGCAAGGCGGAACCCGATGCGATTGAGCGTAGTCGTCGGGGTGAGGTTGTTACGATACGCGGAACGACAGATGCTGAAGTCGTTGAGCCAGCCACCGCCCCGAGTAACGCGGGACGAGCCCGTAGCCGGTCCGGTCGGATTCGTCATCGCGCCGCCGCTGTAGTACGTCGACAAGTACCAATCACCGCACCACTCCCAAACGTTTCCGCTCATGTCGTACGCGCCCACCGGGCTCAGGCTGTTCACGGTCGCAATGCCCGAGGGCTGCGGGTTTGGACTCACATGGGCGCCGTCGAACCAGCCCACCGGTGATGTATAGGGCATCGTCGTCAAACCCAGCGGGTTGTTGTAGTCCACATGGGAACTGCCGTTCCACCAGTAATAATTACAGCGGTCCCGGCCGGACAGGGTGTCGCTCGTGAAGCCGTAAACCCAGTGCTTGGCGCCGTCCCACGCCGCCGTCCGCTCCCATTCGGCTTCGGTGGGCAAGCGGTACCCGCCCGAGGCCGGCGGCGCCACCGTCAGCGGCCAGAGCGCGGTGGCCATGTCGTAACACGGCGTCAAACCCTGCATCTGGCTCAGCCAGTTGCAGAACGCCACCGAGCCGTACCAAGACACATACACCATCGGATGGGTATCCATCGAGTAGCTCGTCGTCCCGCTGCCGGGCGCGAGGCCCGTCCGCGCCTTGGACGTGAACACCCCGCCCGAATACTGGATGTCGGACGACGCGAATGAAACGATGAGATACCGCGCGCCCGAAGCGTTGCCCGCGTAGATGTTCCCCGAGCCGGGCCAGGCCGTCCCGGCGGTATCGCTGTACAGATACCCCTGTGCCTTCGCCCAGTTCAGGACGTCGCAATACTCCTTGTTTGTCACTTTGCCGCGCCCCACCTGATACGCGCCCAGCTCGACTGAGTGCGTCGGCAGTTCATTCGTGCGTTCGCCGCCCCACGACGCGTCCCAGGCATAGGGCCGGCCCATCGTGAACGTCCCCGCCGCCACGGACACCGTGTTCGGCACCACGAAGATCGTGTCGGTCACCACGCCGGATTCGCCGCCCGCGTTCCGCGCCTTGAAGTGCACCGTCCGCGTCCCCACGCCAAAGGACAACGTGAACGAGGGCGCGGCGCTATAGGCCGTCCATGACGCTCCGGTGAAGCTGGCGGACTCGCTCGCCATGTAGTCCGTCGGGCTGTTCGTCGTCGTGTTGTCGAGCGTCACCGCCAAGGTCATCGTTGTCGCCGCGCCGCTGTTGATCGCGAACGAGGTGACCGCGGGGGGCGCGGTGGCATCTTCCTCGAATGTAGCCGTCACGGTGCGATTCGCCGTCACGGCCGTCGTCGTGTAGGAGCCGGGCTTCGTCCCTTCCTCGCTGTCCACGACGCTCACAAGGTGCCAGCCCACCGCCGGGGTCACCGTAATGTCGCTCGTGTCCCCGTGGTCCACCGTGGCCGGGTCCGCCGTG
>Ga0209097_10000069_pt1 | contig 126091 bp, 117 predicted proteins | sample AD_UKC052_MetaG_FD_184419 | JGI IMG/M metagenome (GOLD analysis project Ga0209097, IMG submission 184419) | Active sludge microbial communities of municipal wastewater-treating anaerobic digesters from USA - AD_UKC052_MetaG (SPAdes) (version 2) | ecosystem: Engineered > Bioreactor > Anaerobic...
GGTCGTAAGCCCCCATGTGCGGTGCGACGCTGTCGAGGATGCGCCCCATCCGCACCCGAACCCCTCTCCTCGGGACCTTCCTATGAAACACGGCCGTGCAGTTGGGGGGGGAAAAAATGGCGTCCGACACATCCTTCCCCACTTTCCTTCGGTCGATGTCGAAGGCGCACACCACCTCGATATCCGAGGGCTTGTAACCCCCGATGTCCCAGTGCATCAGCCCCGCAACGTCCCGTACCGACTTGCCCCCGTAGTAGGCCACCCCCTGCATCAGCGAAGAGGCACAATTGCCGACCCCCGCGATGGCTACCCGGATTTTCTCCAAGATCAAACCCCCTCCTTGTGACGGATGCCCTTCATGTTCCCGGGCAACGAAACGGTGAGATGTATATAACAAATCCGTTTATAATTCAATGACGGAGAAACGGCGACAGTGATTTTCATCTTGACAGTGCGATTTCGTTATGTTAGCAGGATAAAAAGAGTGCGGTGAAAGAAATGATGAATAATCGATACTTATGCAGTTATGGCTGGTGGTGGCGCCTGGCAGGCCCGCCCGGATAGCCTTTTTTGCAGAGAATCAAAAGGCCGTGGGTGAGGCGGAAACTCCCCATGGCCTTTTCGTCTCCAGGCCATGGGAAACCCCATGGCTTTTTTTATTTCAGGCGATTTGCCCAGAGGAGGACAGGAAATGGAAAACACCAAGATTTTATTGCGCGACGATGAGATCCCCAGGGAATGGTACAACATCGTGGCGGACATGCCGACGCCGATGCGCCCGCCGCTTCACCCCGGGACGGGAAAACCCGTCACCGCGCAGGACATGGCGGCCATCTTTCCCATGAACCTCATCGAGCAGGAGATGAGCGCTGATCGTTTCATCCGGATTCCCGAAGAGGTCCTGGAGAAGTACCTCCTCTGGCGTCCCACACCGCTTTGCCGCGCGAGGAATTTCGAGAAATTACTGAAAGCCCCGGTGAAGATTTACTACAAGAACGAAGGCGTGAGCCCCCCGGGATCCCACAAACCCAACACGGCCGTGGCGCAGGCCTATTACAACAAAATCGCCGGCGTGAAGCGCCTGTCGACGGAGACGGGCGCCGGACAGTGGGGATGCGCGCTTGCGATGGCCTGCCAGATGTTCGGCCTCGAGTGCCGTGTTTTCATGGTCCGGGTGAGCTTCGAGCAGAAACCTTATCGGCGACTGATGATGATGACCTGGGGGGCCGACTGTATCCCGAGCCCCAGCACCCTGACGGAAGCGGGGAAAAAGGTCCTGTCCGGAGATCCGGACTCTCCGGGAAGCCTGGGCATCGCCATCAGTGAGGCCATCGAGGACGCGGTGAAAGGCAAGGACGCGCGCTACTCCCTGGGAAGCGTCCTGAACCACGTCCTTCTCCATCAGACGGTCATCGGTCTCGAAGCCAAGAAGCAGATGGAGAAGATCGGCGAGTACCCCGACGTGGTCATCGGCTGCGCCGGCGGCGGAAGCAACTTTGCGGGGATCAGCCTTCCCTTCGTGCGGGACAAGATCCACGGGAAAAAGATCTCGATCATCGCCGCCGAACCATCCTCGTGCCCGACGCTCACGCGGGGCCCCTTCGCCTATGACTTCGGAGACCTGGCCATGACAACCCCCCTTCTGGCCATGTTCACCCTCGGCCACGACTTCGTGCCCAAGCCCATCCACGCCGGGGGGTTGCGTTACCATGGCATGGCCCCGATTGTCAGCCACCTGGTGAAGGAGGGGATCATAGAGGCGAGGGCCTATCATCAGCTTGACACCTTCGATGCGGGCGTGAAATGGGCGAGAACGGAGGGCTTCATCCCGGCGCCGGAGACCGACCATGCCATCGCGGCCGTCGTCGAGGAGGCCCGGCGCGCCCGCGAGGAAGGCAAGGAGAAGGTCATCCTTTTCAACTGGAGCGGTCACGGCATCATCGATCTTGCTTCCTACGACGCCTATCTCTCGGGTCAGCTCGAGAAATACGAACTGCCCGATGAGGAGATCCAGCGGGCCCTGAGGGCGATTGAAAAATTCCCGAAGCCCTGAGTCACGCGGCGGGGATCGGGGGATATTGTTTTTAGGAAGGTTCCGTGGTAATTTCATCCCTCTCGCAGCGCCGGCGAGAGGTGGCCGGAGCCTCTGAAGGATGGATCTGTTCAGTAAACCCTTTGAAGACAAGGAAAAGCTTTCTTCCCCCCTGGCGGAGAGGATGAGGCCGCAGGGCCTTGCGGATTTCGTGGGGCAGTCCCACCTCCTGGGCCCGGAGAGTCTTCTGCGACGCGCCATAGAGGAGGATCGCCTTTTCTCCGTCATCTTCTGGGGCCCGCCCGGGTCGGGAAAGACGACCCTGGCACGCATCATGGCCGGCGAAACCCGGTCTCATTTCGAATCCTTTTCGGCCGTTCTCTCCGGCGTCAAGGAAATCCGTGCTGTCATCGACGAGGCCAAATCCCAGCGGAAGCACCACGGGCGCAAAACCATTCTCTTCGTCGACGAAATTCACCGCTTCAACAAGGCCCAGCAGGATGCCTTTCTCCCCCATGTCGAAAGCGGTCTCATCACCCTCATCGGAGCGACGACTGAAAACCCCTCCTTCGAGGTGATCTCACCCCTTCTCTCCCGCACGCGGGTCATGGTCCTGAAGCCCTTCACGGAGGACGAACTCCGGACGATCCTGCAGAGGGCCGTCGGGGACCGGGACCGTGGGCTCGGTGAGCTCGGGATCGAGGTCGATGACGATGCCATCCGGCACATCATCTGGTCCTCCGACGGGGACGCAAGGACGGCGCTGAACAACCTGGAGGCAACGGCTGCCCTCGTCCGGGACCGGGCGCCGGGGGAGAGGAAGGCCACGCGGGAGGTGGTGGAGTCGGCCCTGCAGCGCAAGGCGCTGCAGTACGACAAAGACGGCGAAGAGCACTACAACCTCATATCGGCCCTTCACAAAAGCCTCCGGGGAAGCGATCCCGACGCGGCCCTTTACTGGCTTGCGCGGATGCTGGATGCGGGCGAGGATCCGCTCTACATCGCGAGGCGGATGGTCCGGTTCGCTTCAGAGGACGTGGGAAACGCCGACCCCCAGGCTCTCTCCGTGGCTTTGGCTGCCATGCAGGCCTTCGATTTCATCGGTCTGCCCGAGGGGGAACTGGCCCTCGCTCAGGCCGCGATCTATCTCGCCACGGCCCCGAAGAGCAACGCCGTCTACCGGGCCTACGGGAGGGCCAAGGATGCCGTTCACAGGAAGGGCTCCCTGCACGTGCCCCTGCACATCCGGAACGCGCCGACAAAGTTGATGAAAGAACTGGACTACGGCAAGGGCTACCGGTACGCCCATGATTTCGATGATGCCTATGTTCCCCAGGAATACCTTCCGGAAGCCCTTCGCGGGGAGGTCTACTACAGGCCGACGGATCGCGGCTACGAAAAGATCCTTCGGGAAAGGCTGGATAAGTGGCGAAGGCTCCGGGCATCGGCCGATCGCAAAGAAGACCCCGGGGAGAAAAAACAAAAGCCCGATGAGGGGACCCGCCGGTAACCAGGGCGGTAGGGAGACGGCAATCGTTGAGTGAACGCGTATACACCATCGGACACGGGACTAAACCCTTCGAGGAGTTTATCCGCATCCTGAAACATTACCGGATCGAAATCGTGGCGGATATCCGGTCCTTCCCGGCCTCGAGAAGACATGCCCATTTCAACGGCACCTACCTCGAAGGCGAACTCCCTTCTTTCGGCATGACCTACCTGTGGTGCCGGGCGCTTGGGGGTTTTCGGAAAAGAGGCCTCGGGGACCGGTCGCCGAACACCGCGCTGAAGAATGACAGTTTCCGCAACTACGCCGATTACATGCTCTCCGGGGGCTTTCAAGAAAGTGTTGCGCTTTTGCTGAAGATCGTGCAGAAGAACAGGGTATGCCTTCTCTGCGCGGAGACACTGCCCTTTCGCTGTCACCGGTGGATTCTATCGGACTACCTGACGGCGCGCGGCACGGAGGTCGTTCACCTGATGGACACCCGGAAGTGCGAGGTCCACAAGATGTCCCGTTGGGCGGTGGTGCGAGAAGGACGAGTCATTTACAACCAGGCGGAAACATCAACACCGGGAGCCGAATGCATTGACGGTAAATCAGAACGATAAAGAACAGCTCGAGACGGAGCTCAAAAATCTTCGCCGGCGTGTGGCGGATCTGGAGACGCTGGAGGAGAAGCATCGGCGAGTCGTCCAGGCCCTGGGTGAATCGGAAGAACGATGCCGTCTCCTCGTCCAACACGCCCAGGACGGCATTTTTATTCTTCAGGACAACCGGATGAAATACGCCAACCCTTTCACGGCCGCGGTCACGGGGTACACGGAAGGCGAACTCGCCGGCATCCGCGTCACGGATCTCATTCATCCCGATGACCGGAACAGGGTGACGGAAAAGTTCAGGGGGGCGGGTGGCGGAGGGCCGCTGCCCGGTACCCTTTCTTTCCGGGTGCTCAACAGGACGGGCGATATCATCCATGTCGAGGTCAACGCGGCCCCGATCAGCTGGGAGGATAAACCGGCCTTTCTGTGCCTCGCGCGGGACATCACGGCGCAGACGAAACTGGACGCCCAGCTCCAGTACGTGAAGAAGATGGATGCCATCGGGACACTCGCCGGAGGCATCGCCCACGATTTCAACAATTACCTGCAGGGCATTTCGGGGTACATGCAGCTCCTCATGATGAAGAGGGACCTGACCGACCGCGAGCAGCACTACCTGGTGCAAATGGAAAAATCCGTGGAGCGGGCCGCCCTCCTGACCAAGCAGCTTCTGATCTTCGGCCGCAAGGAGGAAAGCAAGCTGAAGCCCGTAAACCTTAACGAGGTCCTGCACCAGGCCTACAAACTCCTGGTGAAGACGCTCCCGGAGGCGATTCACCTGGATCTCGACCTGAGCGACTATCTGGAGCCGATCAACGCGGATGCCGTGCAGATAGAGCACATCATGTTCAACATGGCCCTCAACGCCAAGGATGCGATGCCGGACGGGGGGAAGTTCCGGATTGAAACAAGGGATGTCTTCCTGGATGAGAAATATTGTGAAACCCATGTGGGCGTCAAACCGGGCGCGTATGTGCAGATGACCCTCGCCGACACCGGTCACGGTATGACCCCGGAAACGCTGGAGCACATCTTCGAGCCTTTTTACACCACCAAGGGGGTGGGAATGGGGACCGGCCTGGGATTGTCCATCGTCTACGGGATTGTTCAGAGCCACAACGGACACATCACCTGCGAAAGCGAACGGCAGAAGGGGACAACCTTCAGGATTTACTTCCCTGCCCTGGAATCCACGACAGAGAGCAGGGTCGCGGAACCTGCCCGTGACGTTCATCTCTATGGCGGCGAGACGATTCTCCTCGTGGATGACGAGACCACCATACTGGACATCGGCGTGAATATCCTCGAGCAGTTCGGCTACAGCACGCTCACGGCCAGGAGCGGTGAGGAAGCGGTCGAGTTGTACCGGACCAGGGGGAAGGAGATTGGCCTGGTCATCCTGGATCTGGGAATGCCCGGCATGGGAGGGGAACAATGCCTCCAGGAGATCCTGAAAATCAACCCGGAGGCGAAGGTGGTGATTGCGAGCGGTTACGCGGCGAGTCAGACCGTGAAATATCTGATGGAAGCCGGTGCGTCCGGTTACGTCTCCAAGCCCTACCGGCTTGAAAATATGCTGAAGAAAATCCGGGAGCTGATCGACAGGAAATGACAGTCCTCCCGCCGCGATCCCTTCGGCCGAATCCCGTCGGCCCTGGTCTCACTTCCCTCAGGGGCCGCAGCTGGTGGAAGAACAGCTGCCGCACGCCGCACCCGCGGAACTCGTGAATTTGCCCCCGCTTGAATGGCTGAAAGACGACAGAAGCTTCCTGACCTTTTTGCCCTTGCAGTGCGGACAGGCCACCTGGTCTTTTCCCATGACGAGATATTCAAAGTCCCTGTTGCATTTATCGCAGTGAAACTCGAAGATCGGCATCGTTTTATAATCCTCCTGACATCTCCGTGTTGATATTCCGATTCCCGGGGTGATCGGGGCCTTTCAGCGGACGAAGATGCGCCGGGCCCCCTGCCTCGAATCCAAGCGGGTCAGCCCTGCCTTCTTTGCCCAGGCCATAGCCTGATCGAATTCCCCGGGGGTGATCCGGCGGTTGGTCGACGGATCCCCCGACGCCTTTCCGCAGGGCCTGTATTGATCCATGACATTGACGTAGGTGTTCGGCGATATTTCCTCCGCCAGGAAACGCAACACTTCCCTCGAACGGGCCGCGTCGTCAGGCATCACCAGGTGCCTCACGAGGAGCCCCCTGAGGGCAACACCCTCCTCATCCATCTCCAGGTCACCGACCTGGCGATGCATCTCTTTGATCGCCGCCTTCGCGGACTCGGTGTAGTCCGGCGCGTTACAGAACTTTGTCGCCGCCTCGGCGTCCCAGAATTTGAAATCGGGCATGTAGATATCAAATACGCCGTCAAGCATGCGAAGGGTCTCCACCTTGTCGTACCCCCCGCTGTTGTAGACCAGCGGGACCCGGAGCCCGTTCTCCACGGCCACGACGAGGCCCTCGAGGATTTGCGGGACCACGTGGGTGGGTGTGACGAAATTGATATTGTGGCAGCCGCTCTTGGCCAGACGGAGCATCATGGCGGCCAACTGAGCGGGTTCCACTTCAACCCCCTCGCGCAGGTGGCTGATCTCATAATTCTGGCAGAAGGTGCACAGAAGATTGCAGGCGCTGAAAAAGATCGTCCCGGAACCGCGGGACCCCACGAGCGGCGCCTCTTCCCCGTAGTGGGCGTTGAAACTGGAGACCATCGCCATCCGCCCTGTTTCGCAGACACCCCGCTCCCCCGAATGACGGTCGACGCGGCATTCCCGCGGGCAGAGGGCACAGTCCCGCATCATCTCGACGGCCTCCAGGGCCCGCACCTGCAGGGTGCCTTCACGATAAAGTCGGATGTATGAGGGTTCGAACATAGATCAAGAAGGCATAGGGCTGAGGGCTAAAGGCTAAAGGAAAAGAACTAGCAAACAATCTCTGCCGCAGGCCTTTTGCCTTACGCCTTGAGCCTTTAGCCGACCGCCTTCAGCGGCTATACTTCCCCATGATCTGTCCCTCGGCAAGAACATGTCCCTTCATGGCCTTGAGAACCTGTTCCTTCGTCGCGCCGGGACCCAGAGGGAGAATGATGCCGAGGGCGTAGACCCTGAAGAAATACCGGTGCGTCCCGCCGGGTGGACAGGGTCCCCCGTAGCCGATCTTGCGGAAATCGTTCACGCCCTGAATCGCGCCGGAGGTGAGCTTCCTGTCAGGGGGAACATCTTCAGGAAGTTCTGTGATTCCCGCCGGTACGTTGTAAACCACCCAGTGGACCCATGTTCCCCCGGGCGCATCGGGATCGTCGCAGATGAGCGCATAACTTTTCGTTTCTCCGGGCCCCGGAGACCACGCCAGAGGCGGAGAAACGTCGTCGCCGTCGCAGGTGTACTTGGCCGGGATCATGGCGCCGTTATCGAAGGCCCCGCTTGTGACTTTCATCACTTTGTCCCCTTTCATTCAGGCCGGTATATCGCGATACCCGGTTATGCGGCTGGAAGAAAAAAAGGTGAGCAAGCGATCGCCCCTCCGCCTGCCAACCGTCATCGGGAGAAATTATTATAGCCCCTTCTGTTAAATTCACAATCTATTTGTAGTATAAGATAACCATCATCAGGGCGCTGTCCAGCCTCAGGCGGCGCCCGGGGGAAAATCTTGGGCAAGCACATCCTGGTCACCGGTCTTCCCGGCGTGGGGAAGACAACGCTGATCCGAAAGGTTCTCGGGGAACTGTCCCCGGCTGTCCCGGTGGTCGGATTTTTCACGGGGGAGTTGCGGGAGGGGGGCCGGCGTGTCGGTTTCGAGATTGAGACCCTCGACGGGCGAAAAGGCGTCCTGTCCCATGTCCGGTTTAAATCTCCCTGGCGGGTGGGTCGCTACGGCGTGGACATCGGCGGTTTTGAGAAGTTGGTCCTGCCGCTCCTGCAGACCCGTGTAGCCCGTCTCTGCGTGATTGACGAGATCGGAAAGATGGAGTGTTTTTCCGGTCTCTTTGTCCGGTCCGTTACGGCCCTCCTCGATACCGGGCCCCCCGTCTTCGGCAGTGTCGCCCTCAAGGGGGGCGGGTTCGTCGGGAGCGTCAAGTCCCGCCGCGACGTGACGGTTGTCGAGGTGACGGTCAGGACGCGGGATGATCTTGTCGGGCAAATCGCGCTCGAACTCGAAAAGAGGCTTGGCGTGGGCTCTTGAGTGGGATTCTTTTTTCGAATAAACGGTTTTAGTCGCATCCTGCTGCTTGCTCGTTTTTCAACAGCCGACAATTGAAAAATCATGAAAGACGATCTCTTCCTGGAACTCCTCGAGCAATTCCGGCGATCTCCCGCGGGGTACCGCAAGGTGAGGACGGGCGTCGAGAAACGGATCCGGCGGCACATGCACCGCCTGGGCTGTGAAAACGCTCAAGCCTACCTCGAGCGGGTGTCGGAAGACCCCTCGCTCTCCGGGGACGTGGAGGAAGTGCTCAGGGTCTCCGTCAGTCGTTTTTTCCGCGACAGGGCCGTCTGGGAGGAGCTTGCCGTAAGCGTTCTCCCGCAACTGGTCCCGAACGCGGGGCCGGAGTTGCGCGTGTGGTCGGCGGGATGCGCCCTGGGGCAGGAGGTCTACAGCCTCAAGATATTGTGGGACCGGTTCTCCCGGGCGGGAACCGGTGTTCCCGGTCTCGCCCTGTGGGCCACGGATTCCAACCCGGCCTGCCTTGCGGGAGCAATGGAGGGCCTGTATCCCCGGAGTGTTCTGAGGGAAATGCCCGAGGCCCTGAGGATGGAATACTTCAGGGATGCGGGGGACGGCAGACACGTGCGGGTCGTCGATCGTCTGAAAGAGGGGATCCTTTGGCGACGGCATGATTTCACCCGGGAGCCTCCGCCACACGGGGTCTTTCAAATCATCTTTCTCAGAAACAGCCTCCTGACTTACTACCGCATGGACGTCCGGGAGGCCGTCCTTCCCTTGATCCTCGAAGCGCTCACCACCGGGGGCGTCCTCGTGATCGGAAAAGGGGAAAAGCTCCCCCCTGTGCCCCTGCGCCTGACCCCCGTTGCTCCCGGCATACCCATTTACCGGAAAGAAGCCTCAGCGATCTGATGGAACTTGAGGGGGTGCTCCGGGACCGGCAGGCGGCAGGCAATTCTGCCGATGAGGGATGTCGCGTGATTCAGATGGGATTATTCCGCCGCGGTCATGGCGGAGAAAGCCTCCGCCCTTCTTCGTCTTCTTCTCGGGGCAAAGACGGCGTGGCGTCTGGCCGCCAGCCTTGCGATATAGCTGCCCATGGCGCCGTAGGAATAACCCGCGCTTTCGGCGGCAAAGGCCATGCTCGCATCAGCACTGATGTCGGCGTTGGCGTTCACGTCGAGAACGAAAAAGATGCCGTTCCGGAGACGAATGTCGATTCGGGCGTAGTCCCTGCATCCGATGGTCCGGTATGCCAGCCGGGATACCCGCTCAATGCGACGTCGCTCCGAGTCCGTCAGGGGCGCGGGAAGAAGGGTTCTGATCTTCCGGTAATGCGCCGACTCCGGGACGAACTTGGCGTCATAGGTGCAGAGTCTTTCGCGGACGTCATCGAAGGCCGAGAAGTCCATCTCCGCGGGTGGCAGGATCAGGAGCTGGGTGTTTCCCCAGATGGAGACGCGAAATTCACGTCCGTCGATAAAGTCCTCCACGAGGGCCGGCTGATGATAGGTTTCAATCACGTACTCGACGCGCCTGAGCAGCTCCTCTTCCGTCATTACGACGGAATCGGGGGTGATGCCGATACTGCAATGTTCATGAGAGGGCTTGATGATGGCGGGAAAGTGCCGCCAGACATTCGGCTCGGGTGATTTGAAGAATCGGTAGTCCGGGGTGGGGATCCCGGCCTCCCGGAGCAGATGTTTCACCCGGAGTTTGTCCTCACAGAGGGAAAGGACCTCGGGATCGGACCCCGTGTAGACGAAGTTCAGGCTTTCAATGATCTCGGCGACACGGGCTTCACTGTGAGGGATGCCGGGGATCTCTTCGCACCAGTTGAAAACGATGGCGTCGTCGGGGTCGTGAGGGGAAAGGACGGAGACGATGTCGGGGTCCACGACGGCCAGAGCCCTGACAGGGTGTCCCTCGTTCTTCAATGCGGATGCCAGCTCTTCAGTCGCGTCGACGGAAGCTCTTCTTTCGTCCGCTGTCCATGCAGGATCGACATTGTGCAGAAGCAGGACAGGCAGATCTTGCGGATGGATGTTGACCGGCACCCTTTCAACTCCTTGCGGGAAGCTCTGTTACGTGTTCCCTTTCTTTGTTCCGGGGTTTCGACTCACGCGTTTTCCACGTCGCTCGCAAGGTTCAATTTTTTTTTAACTGAATTCCCGTCTGTTATGCAAGCACTTTCTTTAATTTTCTCATCGGTCGGTCAAAAAAAATCTTTAGCAGGCCCTTCACCGTTGTGCCGGGATCTTCTCCGCGAAGAGATCGTAGGTTGACGCCGATACGATCCGGCATGCGAGCATCTCGCCGGGGCAAGCCTCCCGCGCCCGAACAAAGGTGACGCCGTCGATGTCCGGCGCCTGACCCATGGTGCGGCCGATGAACGGAAAGGATTTGTTCCTGCTTCTACCCTCGATGAGGACGTCGTTGATGGTCCCGACTTTCGAACGGTTGATTTCGGCGGATATGGACGCCTGCAGTTTCATCAAAGCGTCCCTCCTGGCAATCTTCGTCTTCTCCTTGATCCGCGGTGGATGGTCGAAGGCCGCCGTTCCTTCTTCCCTCGAGTAGGTGAAGACACCGAGGTGATCGAATCGCGTCTCCTCCACGAAGCGCAGGAGCTTCCGGAATTTCCCGCGCGTCTCTCCGGGGAACCCCACGATGAGGGATGTCCTGAGGGCGATGCCCGGCACGATCGACCTCGCCAGGGCAATCTTGTCACGCAGGTCTTTGGCGGTTCCCCTCCGGTTCATGGCGGCGAGGATGTCGTCGTCGATGTGCTGCACGGGGACGTCCAGGTATTTGCAGATCCGGTCCTCCCGGGCGATGGTTTCGAGCAGGTCCGCCGTGAGACGGGCCGGGTATGTGTAAAGGACCCGGATCCAGCGCAGCCCCTCCGTCCCGGCAAGCCGGGTCAGAAGACCGGGGAGGGTCGGCTTTTCTTTGAGGTCCCTGCCGTAGGAGGTGATGTCCTGGGCCACGAGGATGACCTCTTTTACCCCCCGGGCCGCAAGCGACTCCGCTTCCCGCAAGACATCCTCCATCGGGCGGCTGCGGAAGCTTCCCCGGATTGAAGGGATGATGCAGTAGGTGCAGCGATTCGAACAGCCGTCGGCGATCTTCAGGTAGGCCATGTGACTCGGCGTGGAGGGGTGCCTCGGGTGATCCGCCGTCATCAGGAAGGAAGGCCGGGGGACATGGAGCTTTCGCTTCGGGGAGGGTTCCGAAAGAAGCGCCAGGAGGTGCGAGGAAATCCGGGGGACCTCCTCCGGTCCGAGGAAGAGATCCACCTCGGGCAGCGCGGAGAAGAGTTCCCTTCCGTATCGCTGCGGGAGGCAGCCGGTCACGACGAGATGGCGGCACTTCCCTTTCCTCTTCAGATCCGCGAGGCGGAGAATTTCGTGAATCGATTCTTCTTTGGCCGGCCGGATGAAGGCGCAGGTGTTGACGATGACCGCCTCCGCCTCTTTCTCGCGGTTGGTAACGCGGAAGCCCCCTTCGAGAAGGGTCGCCGACATGACCTCGGCATCAACGAGGTTCTTGGGGCATCCGAGACTGAGGAGGTAAACAGGTATGGCTTTCAATGTCAGCGCGGCATTTTCTTGGCGAGGACTTTTCTGGGTTTCACGCCGTCGGAGGGCCCGACGATCCCCTCGGATTCCATCTTTTCGATGATGCGCGCCGCCCGGTTGTAACCGATCTTGAGGTATCGCTGGACCAGGGAGATGGAAGCCTGGTCCAGGTCCGTGACGAGTTCGACGGCCTCGTCGTATTTCTCGTCGAAGTCATCGGACCCTTTGTCGCCCTCGCCCGTTTCGGGCTGGAACTTGAGGATCGATTCATCGTAGATGGGTCTCGCCTGCTTCCGGATGAAGGCGACGATCTTCCCGATCTCCCCTTCGGAGACATAGGCCCCGTGTATCCGGTTCAACTTGGAGAGGCCCGGGGGCAGGAAAAGCATGTCGCCCGTGCCCAGGAGCTGTTCAGCGCCGAGCTGATCGAGGATCGTCCGGGAGTCGACTTTCGAGGAGACCTGGAAGGAGATCCGCGTCGGGAAGTTCGCCTTGATGATGCCCGTGATGACGTCGACGGAAGGGCGCTGGGTGGCCAGGATCAGGTGGAGGCCGGCGGCTCTCGCCATCTGGGCCAGCCGCGTGAGGGATTCTTCCACGTTTCGCTGGGCCACCATCATGAGATCGGCGAGTTCGTCGATGACGATGACGATGTAGGGAAGTTTCGCGTGGTCCTTCCCCTCTCCCCCCCCGCCTCCGCCTGCAGGCAGGTCGTCATCGGCGGGAGCCTCCTCCCCCTGTTTTTTCGGCTTGTCCAGGGCGGGCTTGTCTTTCTGGACCTGCTCCCGCTCCACGTAGCGGTTGAATTTCTCGATGCTCCTCGTCCCCGTCTCTCCGATGATCCGGTAACGGCGTTCCATCTCTTCCACGGCCCAGCGAAGCACGTAGGCGGCCTCCCTCGGGTCCACCACCACCGGGTGCAACAGGTGAGGGATACCCTCGTAACCGGAGAGCTCAAGCCGCTTGGGGTCAATCATGATGAATTTGACTTCGTCGGGCGGGGCCTTGAACAGGATGCTGCAGATGAGGGCGTTCAAAAAGACGCTCTTGCCGGACCCCGTGGTGCCCGCGATGAGCAGGTGCGGCATCTTGGTCAGGTCGGCGATGACGGGTGCCCCGACGGTGTCCTCGCCGAGGGCAATGGAAAGTTTGTTCTTCGATTCCAGAAAAGTTTCGTTGTCGAGGACGTCCCTCAGGTGGACCGGCTCCCGTTCCAGGTTCGGGATCTCGACGCCGACCGTTCCCTTCCCCGGGATCGGCGCGATGATCCGGATGCTCGGGGCCTTCAGCGCCAGGGCCAGGTCGTCGGAGAGGCTTGCGATCCTGTTGATTTTCACGCCGGCGGCGGGCTCGAGCTCGTACAACGTGATGAGCGGTCCCGGCTTTACCTCCACCACCTTGGCCTCAACGCCGAAATCGGCCAGTTTCCTCTCCACGAGCCGCGAGTTCATGAGGAGGCTTTCTTTCTTCAGTTTCGTGTCCTTCCGCGGCACCTGGTCGAGGAGTGCGATAGGGGGAACAGAGAAGGTCGCCTTGTCGGCGATGAAATCAAAGGTCGCCTGCTCCGGTTTTTTCTTCCTGGGTTTCTCCGCCGGCGATTTCTTTTCCTCCACCTTGATGACGGGATCCGGCCTCGACAGCCTGACTTTTTTCTCGACGGTCCTCCGCCGTTCTTTCCGGAACCGCTCCCATCCCTGTTCGAGAAAGGTCCTGAACCGGAAGGCCGTGTCGCCCGTGATCTGGCCGGCCCTCCGGGTGGTCCAGACGACGGGGAGATCGACCGTGATGATGAGGGAGATCACCAAGGCCGCGAAGAGCAGGATAAACGTCCCCACGGTGTTGAGGTAACCGTTGAAGAACTCCGCGAGGATAGTGCCGAACATGCCGCCCAGATCGAAACGGTATCCCCGGAACCCCACCGCCCCGAAAAGGTGTGAAATGACGGCCGCCGTCGATAGGGTCAAACTGATGAGACCGAGAAACCAGGAGGGTCTGAGTCTTAATTCCTCCATGCGGAAGACCTTGAAGGCCGTCAGGAGCAGAAAGACGGGGAGCCACAGCGCGCTCACCCCCAGGGACCGGTAGAGGGTGTCGGCCGTGTAGGAGCCCACGACACCGCCGAGGTTGTGGATCCCGTCCCTCACGGTTTCGTAATGGCTAAGGGAGGGATCTTCCGGGTGGTAGGATAGAAGGCAGAGAAAGAGGAAAATCGACAGGGCGAAAAAAATCACCCCGGCAATCTCGCTCGCCCGCTTGGTATCGAGTTTAAAGCTTACCATTCAGAATCCCGCTCAGTCGCATCGGAATAAAAAGAATGACCCAACAGGCCGTCCGAGACTATCCTTCTCAAAAAAAAGCCGTCACCGCAAGGGTCAATATACCCAGGCTCCAGCAATAATAACCGAAGGAACCCGGGTCCCGCTTCCTGACCATCAGGAACAAGAATCTCAGCGTGAGGAAACTGACGACCGCCGCAGTCAACGTGCCCCCGATACAGGCGGAGAAGACTCTGCGCGACAAACAGATGCCCCGGGCCGCTGACGGGCAGGGGCTCCGTCAATCCCTGGATGATTCCCGGCGAGATTCCTTCCCGGAGGCTCAAGGCGCCGCACCCCTGTCCTGCCGGAGGTCCGGTCGATGGGCGTAATAGGCGTCGACAATGGGCTTTCTCACCTCTGCGATCAACTCTTCCACGGTTGCCTCGGAGTAATCCGTGACCCAGACGGGGGGGTGGATGATGAGGGTCACTTGACCCGGGGTCACGCGCAGGGATGTCTTCGGCATAATCTCGCGGGTCCCGATCAGGGTGACGGGGACGATGGGGACGCCCGACTTCAGGGCCAGATGAAAGACCCCTTTCTTGAAAGGCTGGATGTGACCGTCTTTGCTTCTTGTTCCCTCCGGGAAGGTCATGACGGATTTCCCCTCCCTTATGATCCTTGCCGCGTCCTCGATGCTGTGCATGGCGCGAACAACGTTCTTCCGGTCAATCTCGATGGCCCCCAGCCTGCGCAGGGCAAGGCCGAAAAAGGGGATGCGGAAGAGCTCTTTTTTGGCAATCCAGGCAAAGTAACGCGGTGTGTAGGCGAGCAGGACGAAAATGTCGAAGCCGCTCTGATGGTTTGACATGAAGATCTGGGATCTTCCGTAGCTCACGTTTTCCCGGCCCCGCACCTCCACCTTGACGCTGGTCAGAAAGAGCATGATCATGGCCCAGAGCTGGGCTATGGAGAAGATCGACTTTTCACGCCTCGGCAGGAGAGGGTACACGACAACGCAGAAAACCGAAAAGAAAGCGGTCACCGCCGTGCCTATGGTCACCAGAAGGGCCGATCGGAGCATTCCTCACTCACGGAAAATGAAATGAACGTATTGATAACACTTGCATTTCTACTTGATTAAGGGCGCGAAGTCAATATGGATGTTTCGGGAGGAACAAAGAATGCCCGGACTTTGAGGGCCGGTGCCTTCGGGGTTTATTATTCGTTTGCGAAGTATCCCCGACTCGGGTATGATTCGCGGGAAAATCGGATGACGAAAGGGGCTTTGAATGGTCAACAAGGTCATATTGGTCGGACGTCTGGGGGCGGATCCCGAGGTGAGGTACACGCCCGACGGTGCCCAGGTCACCACTTTTAGGCTGGCCACCGATGAGCAGTGGAAGGACAAAAGCGGTGAAAGGGCTCAGAGAACGGAGTGGCATCGCGTCGTGGCATTCCGGAAACTCGCGGAGATCTGCGGGAGCTATCTGTCCAAGGGAAGGCTTGTTTACGTGGAGGGCAGGCTTCAGACAAGGTCCTGGGAGGACAAGGACGGCCAGAAACGCTTCACGACCGAGATCGTTGCTTCCAACATGCAGATTCTGGACCGGGGTCCGTCAAGGGATCAGCAGGGCGGAGGCGATGAGCGCATGTCCGCCGGCGCAGACATGGAACAGGCGGCCGACGACGACGTCCCCTTCTGAAATCGGCAAGGCGGGTTTATCTTCAATCTTTCTTGGATTCAGCCGGCTTGTCTGTTTCTTCGGGTTCTTTCATCGCTTTCCTGAAGTTTTTGATTCCCTGACCGAGGTCTCCCCCGAGCCTTGAGAGCTTTCCGGCCCCGAAGATAACCAGGATGATCAGGAGGATGATGATCAGCTCCGGCATTCCCAGTCCGAACATTTTTCTTCTCCCCTTGATGGAAGTGATTTTCAAAAAACCCTCGGGGCCTGAAATCCCCTAGAAGGTTTTCTCCCCCGGTAAAACCAGGTGAACGACTTCACCGCGTTTGCCGGGTGCACCCAGAGACTTTCCCTGGAAGTTGAGCTGGACCCCGCCCGCGTTGCCGACATCGATTTCGAACCGCTCCGCCGCCTGCAAGTTCAATGTTTCACCGGGCTGGAGCAAATACTCCCGCGGAGCCTGCTTGTCCTCTTTGATCCGCAGCCACGTCAGTTCCAGTGTTTCAATATTGAGCGTGTATTTCTTCTTCGATTCTTCCCCGGCTGCAACCGGTGTCGTCTCTTTCTCCGATGGCGCCTGTTCCCTGGCTTCGGTCTGCACCCCGGCGGACCCGGGCTTATCGGCCGGCTCGCCCTTCGAAGGGGTTTCCGTTGCCGATTTTTCCGGCTCTGAAACGCCGGTCGGTTTCACGGCCGAAAGAGGCGGTGCAGAAACCTCCACGACCGTCTCCCGGGGGTAGAGGATGAAGACGATGACGACCGCGACGACGGCCAGCAGCGCAGCCCACCCGGCCAGCCGGTAATACCTTTGTGGCAGGACGGGCCGGGCAACAGGTTTCGCCTCCCTGTCTTTGATCGCTTGCCTGGGTTCCTTCTGCGTCGCTGCACCTGTCTGCTCGAGGTGTTGCCTGTACCGGGCAAGGAAGGGGGCGCTGTCGACCCCCAGGGCGTCCGCGTACACCTTGATAAAGGTTTCCACGTAATATCTTTCGGGCAGGAGGTGGTAATTCCCCTCCTCGATGGCCTCGAGGAACCCGCTTCGAATCCTTGTTTGACGGGCGATGTCGTCGAGGGTCAGCCCTTTGGATTGCCTGATATTCTTTAAATCCTGTTCCTGGGACATCTCTCAGCACACACGCGAAAGGCTGGGGTCATCCACCGGCGGCGCCCCGCAATGCCGCAAACCGCGCGGATTTATTGTGTCTATCACCAAATTTACCGGCGCGCAACTAAAAGTTCTTCCGAAGAGGCATGCAATGAGCAGGAAAAACCCGGACCGGGTCCTTGCCGGAACCTCCGCGTCCCCGGCCCTTTTTTACGACCTACTTGCCGATGCAAAAGTTGGAGAAAATCTGATCCAGGATCTCCTCGCTTAAATTCCTTCCTGTAATTTCGTCAAGGCTCTCGACGGCCTGCCGGAGATCGAAAGCGGCATACTCGGGCGAAAGCCCCCCCTGAAGCCCTTCTTTGGCCTTGGAAAGAAGCGCGATGGACTTTTCAACGGCCACCTTGTGCCGGAGGGCCGTCAGGACGGTGTCCGGTGTGCGGGGACTTCCGCCCCCTCTCGCGGCATTTGAGATCCTCTTTTTCAAGGCGTCGACGCCCTCGCCGTATTTTGCCGAGATCCAGAGCGGCTGCGCGAATTCCATGTCGTTCACGAGCTCTTCCGCCGCAAGCCTGCGGGGCAGGTCCGCCTTGTTGATGACCAGGAGGATATTGCGTTTTCTGTTCTCTTCCAGAATCCTCACGTCCTCTGGACTGAGAGGCTCGCTTCCGTCCAGGACGACAATGACGACATCGGCGTCGAGGAGCCTCTCCCTGACGAAGGCCATGCCTTCCTTTTCAATGGGGTTGTCCGTCTCGCGAAGGCCGGCCGTGTCGCTGAGCCTGACGGGGAGCCCGTCGATACTGATGCCCTCCTCGATGAGATCCCTCGTCGTCCCGGCGATCGGTGTGACAATCGCCCGCTTTCCGCCCACGAGTCGGTTGAAAAGGCTGGATTTGCCCACATTCACCCTTCCCGCGATGACGACGGAGACACCTTCGCGGAGGAGCCGTCCCTCCCTGTAGGTGTCCAGGAGGACCCTGAGATCGTCGAGGACTTTGTCGATGGGGGCAAGGCGCACGCGGTCATCCGCCGTGTCCAGCTCTTCTTCCGTGAAATCAATGGATGCTTCGATCGGCACGAGAATCTGCAGGACGGCCTCACGGATTTCCCGGACTCTCCCGGACAGCGTCCCTTTGAGCTGATCGAGGGCGTATTCCAGCCCGCCTTCCGTCCTGGCCGTGATGAGGTCGCAGACGGCTTCCGCCTGGGCGAGATCCAGACGGTTGTTCAGAAATGCCCGGCGGGTGAACTCGCCGGGTTCCGCCGGACGCGCGCCCGCCTCCACCACTTCCTCCAGGACCCGCTGGAGGATGACAGGTCCACCGTGACAGTGCATTTCGGCGGAATCCTCACCGGTGAAGGTCCGGGGAGCTTTCATGAAAACGAAGAGCGCTTCATCGAGGATTTTCCCCGTGCGGGGGCAGAGGATATCGCCGTGGTAGAGCCGGTGGCTTTCGAAGCGGCAGTCCGACCTCCGGGGTTTGAAGAGAAGGCGGCCGATCTCCGCCGATTTCGGGCCGCTGATCCTCACGATGCCGATGGCCCCGACTCCCGCCGGCGTGGAAATGGCTGCGATGGTGTCTTTCAAAAACACGGCATTCAAAAGGGCAAGGCGCTATTTTTTTCTGCTGGGCTGGATGATGATCTTTCTGTGGCTGCCTTCGCCCCGGCTCTTGGTGGTCAGGGATTCGTCTCCCTGAAGTGCGAGGTGAATGATTCGCCTCTCCCGGGCATTCATGTTGCTCAACGTGACGGCCTTGCGGGTCCTCTTGGCCTTCCGGGCGAGTTTTTCGGCGAGGGCAACGAGGGATTCTTCCCTTTTCCTGCGGTAATCCTCCGTGTCGATGACGATCTGCTTCCTGTCTTTCTCCTGCCGGTTCACAGCCTTGTTGACGAGGTGCTGGAGCGCATCGAGGGTCTGACCCCGCTTCCCGATCAGGAGGCCGTTGTCGTTTCCCTCGACGACGAGGAGAGTGGCGTCCGGCGCCTCCTGAATCGTCACGCGCGCATTCACGCCCATCCTCTGGAGAATGCCCTCGAGCAGCTTCTGAGCCCTGACGGCGGAGTCGTGAACCGCCGGGGTCGGGGTTGTCGCCCGGGGTTCTTCTGTCCTGACGGTCTGCTCCCCAGAGGGCCTTTCAGGCTTATCGTCGGCGAACCCCAGGTCCACGTCGAGCGTGAGGAGGCTCGCCCTGATTTTAGCTTTCTTCGATCCGAGGCCGAAGAGACCCGCCGATCCCTCGGAGATGATCTCGATATTCAGTTTCACCCGCGGCACACCGAACTCCTGACAGGCCGTCTCGATCGCCTCGTCTATGGTCTTTCCTTCGATTTCAATGGACTTTGTCATTGCCTTGACCTCAGCTTGCATGGCTCTTGTTGATGTAATACTGCTGCCCGATGCTCAGGATGTTGTTGAAGAGCCAGTAGATCACCAGCCCCGACGGGAAATTCAGGAACAGGGCGGTGAAGATGACAGGCATGAGCAGCATGATTTTCTGCTGCATGGGGTCCGTCCCCATCGGGGGGCTCATCTTCTGCTGCAGAAACATCGTGGCACCCATGATGACGGGGGTGATGTAGTAGGGGTCTCTGGCCGAGAGATCCTGGATCCACCCCACGAATGGCGCGTGCCGCAGTTCGATGGAATAAAGGAGCGCCCTGTAGAGGCCGAAGAATACGGGAATCTGTATCAGGACCGGGAGACAGCCGCCCAGGGGGTTGATCTTGTGGCTCTTGTACAGATCCATGACGGCCCGATTCAGGGCCTGTTTGTCGTTCTTGTACCTTGCCTGGAGCTCCTTGACCTTCGGCTGGACGATTTGCATCTCCTTCATGGATTTATAGCTCTTGTTTCCCAGCGGCCAGAACACAACCTTCGTCAGGATCGTAATGATGATGATGGCCGTTCCGTAATTGTGCACGTACTTGTAGAGGAACTTCATGAAGAGGAGCAGCGGCATGGCGAGCCACTTGATCCAGGAGCCGAGGTTGATGGAGTTTTCCAGCCCGATGCCCTCCGCCTTCAGGAACTCGTATTGCTTGGGTCCCAGGTAGAGGCTGTAGTTGAAAAGGCCGACCTGGCCCACGGGGATAAGGTTCTTCGGCCCCTCGAGGCTTGCCGATATTCTCCCGCCGGCGTCCTTTCCCATCTGAAAACTGGTCAGCGTCGGTTTTTTCGGGATGAGAGCCGTGATGAAGTATTTGCTCTCAAAACCGCCCCACGACACGTCGGGTCCGAGCGTCCGTTTCGTTTCGATTTTTTCCGCCTCGACCTGCTCGACGGATTTTTTAACGAAGGCGACGATCCCCTCCTCGTTTTCCTTTTCTGTCTTCACGTTCGGATCCAGGAATTCACTCCAGTGGAGGAGGGCGTTCTGCTCGATGGGGTTGCCGGAGAGGTTGTGGACCCGGACCTCGAGGTCCATGGCGTATTTATCGGGGAAGAAGGTGAAGACCTTTTCCACCTTCGCAGCCTTCGGGAACACGGCGGAGAAGATGATTTTCTGTTCGCCCGTCTTCTCGTCGACCTGGAGCGCCGCCGAGTTCGCTTCGTAAGTCAGATCCGGCGGGATCGGAATGCTCGATTCGGAAAACCCGACCGTGAGGGGATAACGCTGGCCTTCCTGGACGCGGACCAGCTCGATGAGGTCGCTTTCGCGGCTGAGTTCCTTTCGGTATTCCTTGAGTTTAAACGATTTCAGCGCGCCGCCTTTCGTCGTGAAGACGGCGGTGTAGAGGGGGGTCTCCACCCGGATATCCCGGATGCCCGCCTGGGCCTTCTGGGCCGGGAGGCTTTTCGGCACCGCCTTGGCGTCGGTGACCGGTGGGGCTGTGCGGGGGGCCTGAATGCCCCTTTCCGTCGTCACCGCTTCCTTCTTCTGCTCGTCTTCCTGTTTTTTCGTTGCGACGTTTTTGGCGAAATAGTACTGATAAACAAAGACAATGATAAAAGACAGGACGATGGCGAGAACCATCCTTTTCTGCATTCGTGACCTCCTTGTCTTTCTCTTACTCGACCGGATCGTAACCGCCCGGATGGTAGGGGTGGCACCGGGACAGGCGTGTCACGCCAAGGTAGAGTCCTTTGAGGAACCCATGGCGTTTGATGGCCGTCAAGGCGTATTCGGAACAGCAGGGGTAGAAACGGCAGCTTTGGGGCAGAAACGGTGAGATGCAAACCTGGTAAGCCCTGATCAGGGCGGTGGATACTTTGACCAGAAACGTGTCGATCATTTATGTGGCAACCAGTCTATCTCCGAGGATGTTCTCCAGGGCCTCGCGCACCTGATCGTATGTGTAGGCTGAAAAATCCTTCCGTACGATGATCCAGAGATCGTGTGAATCAGGAAGTTTTTCCTTGTTTAATCTGAAGAACTCCCTCAGGAGACGTTTCATCCTGTTTCTTTTAACCGAATTTCCTACCTTCTTGCCGGTCGTGACTCCCAGCCTTCGACATCCCAGAGGATTTTTTTTTAAAATGAGGGTGAAATGCTCCGCGTGAACCCTTTTCCCCTGCCGGTGAAGCGTCGTGTAGTCGCTTCTTTTCCTGATTCTCTCGTTTTTCCGGAATGTTATGCTTTCCATGCTTGCGGAGTGATTCGAGTTTCTGTCTCGCGTACGGCTCTGGAATGCTCACCACCGGGCTGTTCACGACCCGCTATACGGTCAACCGCTTCCTTCCCTTCGCTCTCCTCCTGCTCAATACGAGTTTGCCCCCTTTTGTCGCCATTCTGGCGCGAAAGCCGTGAGTCCTTTTCCTCTTGAGATTCGATACGCATTTCAACGTCTTTTTCATGATGGAAACCCTTCAGAAAGACATAGTAAAGTTCGCTTTTAAAACATAATAACCCTTTAATGTCAAGATGAATTTGGCAGGATGGGGGAATAGGAACTTGCGTATCCCGCTGCGGTTCATTATATTAAAGGCGCTGTAAATGTTCAGAAAATACCTCAGGTCCCCTCTGTTCCCGCGGGGGGGTCACGAGCGGAAATCTTTCCATGAACCGATTCAGTCTGGTTTCGGATTTCAGTCCGGCAGGGGATCAGCCCCAGGCCATCGACGGTCTTGCGGGGGGAATCGAAAAGGGTGTTCGGCATCAGGTTCTCCTGGGGATCACCGGTTCCGGTAAAACCTTCACGATCGCCAATGTGATCGCGAGGGTCCAGAGGCCTGCCCTCGTCATCGCACATAACAAGACCCTGGCAGCCCAGCTTTTCAACGAGTTCAAGACCCTCTTTCCGCAAAATGCCGTCGAGTATTTTGTCAGTTATTACGACTATTATCAGCCCGAGGCCTACATTCCCAGGACGGACACCTATATCGAAAAGGACTCGGCCATCAACGACGAGATCGACAAGATGCGCCACTCGGCCACCCGGTCGCTCCTCGAGCGCAGAGACGTCATCATCGTGGCGAGTGTGTCCTGCATATACGGCATCGGCGCGCCGGAGGACTACTCGGGGATGACGCTTTCGCTTGCCGAGGGTGAGGACATCGGGCGGGATCGGGTGCTCCGGCGGCTCATCGATATCCAGTATGAGCGAAACGACATCGACTTCCACCGGGGGACCTTCCGCGTCCGGGGAGACGTGGTGGAGGTCTTCCCGGCCTATGAGGAGGACCGGGTCATCCGGATTGAGTTCTTCGGTGACGTGGTCGAGTCCCTCTCGGTGGTGGACCCCATGCGGGGGAAGAAGACGGGGTCGCTCCGGAAGGTCGACATCTACCCCGGCAGTCACTATGTAACCACCGAGGGACGGATGAAACTGGCCGTGGCAGCCATACGCGAAGAACTGGAGGAACGACTGGCGGAATTCAGGGCTGCGGGGAAGCTTCTCGAAGCCCAGCGCCTGGAGCAGCGGACGAAGTTCGATATCGAGATGATGGAGGAAATGGGCTATTGCCAGGGCATCGAAAACTATTCACGGCACCTGACGGGCCGGAAGCCCGGCGAACCGCCTCCCACGCTCATGGAATATCTCCCCGGGGACGCCCTGATCATTATCGATGAAAGCCACGTGACGATCCCCCAGCTCGGGGGGATGTACCGGGGGGACCGGTCCCGCAAGGAAACGCTCGTCGAATACGGCTTTCGTCTTCCGTCGGCGCTGGACAACCGGCCCCTCCGGTTCGACGAATACGAGGCCTTTCCCCAGCAGCGGATCTATGTTTCGGCCACACCGGCGGCATACGAGCTGGTGGCGGCGAAGGGACGGGTGGTGGAACAGATTATCCGGCCTACGGGGCTCATGGACCCGGATATCTCCGTCCGGCCCGTCACGCACCAGGTGGACGACCTGCTCGCCGAGATTCGCAAGCGTGCGGAGCGGGGGGAGCGCGTCCTCGTCACCACCCTCACCAAGCGGATGGCGGAGAACCTGACGGAATATTACCAGAGTCTCGGGGTTTCGGTGAGGTATCTTCACTCCGACATCGACACCCTCGAGCGGGTCGTGATCATCCGCGATCTGAGGATGGGCAAATTCGACGTTCTCATCGGCGTGAACCTCCTGAGGGAAGGGCTGGACCTGCCGGAAGTTTCGCTCGTGGCCATCCTCGATGCCGACAAGGAAGGGTTTCTTCGCTCGGAGCGATCCCTCATCCAGACGAGCGGACGGGCGGCCCGGAACGTGTCGGGTCAGGTCGTCATGTACGCGGACAAAATAACGGACGCCATACAGGCGTGCCTCAAGGAGACCAGGCGGCGTCGGGCCATGCAGGGAAAATTCAACCGGGAACACGGCATCACGCCCGAGACCATCCGAAAATCCTACGACAACGTGCTGGCCTCCATCTACGAAGCCGACTATGTGACGGTTCCCGCCGCGGCCGAGGAGATGCCGCCCTACGTGACCCTGAAGGAGATCCCCGCCATGATCGACCGCCTGAGGGAGGAGATGCTGCGTGCGGCAAGGGGTCTCGATTTCGAAAAAGCGGCCGTGATACGCGACCGGATCAAAGAGCTCTCTCACATGGAGCTTGAACTGAGAGGCTAGAAAAAACAGATGGCTTCAGACCTCCTGGAAAGAAAAATCAAAAACGCCCCCGTCCGGACGGGTGTGTACCTCATGAAGGACCGCGAGGGGAAAGTCATCTATGCCGGCAAGGCGAAGAACTTGAGAAGCCGCGTCCGCTCCTATTTCGGCGGCAAGGACACCCGGCCGATGATTCCCTTTCTTCTGGCCCGGATCGAGGATCTGGATTTTGTCGTCACCGACACGGAGAAAGAGGCCCTCATCCTCGAGAACAACATCATCAAGGAGCACCGGCCCCGCTACAACGTCTTTTTCAGGGACGACAAGACCTACTATAGCCTCCGCATCGACCTCCGGGAGCCCTTCCCGTGGTTCCAGCTGGTCCGGCGCGTGAAAAAGGACGGCGCCCGGTACCTCGGACCTTACCCCTCGGGCTTCGCGGCCAAGGAGACCCTCCATTTCCTGCATCAGGCCTTTCCGCTCAGGACCTGCGGCGACCGCGTCTTCCGGCAGCGGAGGCGGCCCTGCATCGAGTACGAGATCAAGCGATGCCTCGGACCCTGCTGCGGGCTTGTGACCCCTGAACAATACCGGTCGCTCGTCACGGATGTGATCGCTTTTCTCGAGGGCCGGGGCCGCGCACTGCTTCAGGATCTCCGCGAGCGGATGGAGCGCGCTTCCGGGGCCATGGAATTCGAGGAAGCCGCCCGCATCCGGGATTGCATCGCCGCCATCGACCGGACCCTCGAGAAGCAGAGCATCGCCTCGTCGGCCTTCCGGGACCAAGACGTCTTCGGGGCATACCGGGAAGGTTCCCTGACGCAGGTCTTCGCCCTGCACATTCGCAATGGGAACCTCCTGGGCAAGAAGAAGTTTCCCCTCGTGAGACTGGCCGCCGAGCCCGCTGAGATTCTCTCCTCCCTGATTAAACAATATTACAGCGAGGAGCAGTTCATCCCGGAGGAGATCATCGCGTCCGAGGAAATCGAGGATCGTGACGTCATTTGCGAGTGGCTCGGCGAAAAAAAGGGGAAGAAGGTCTCGATCCTGCGGCCCCTCAGGGGGGAACGAAACCGGCTGCTCCGCATGGCGGAAAGAAACGCCGAGAATGCCTTCAAGACGGACAGGAACCTCGAGTCCGAGGAGATGGCCCTCACGATCCTCAAGGAAAAACTCAACCTGAGGCGGCAACCGGAGCGGATCGAGTGTTTCGATATCTCCAATATCGGCGGGCAGTTTGCCGTGGGGTCCATGGTCACCTTCACCGGGGGAAGACCCGAGAAAGCGGGATACAGGCATTTCAGAATCAGGGCAGTGGAAGGTGCCGACGACTATGCGATGCTGAGGGAGGTGCTGGAGAGACGATACCGCCGTCGGGAAAATCTGCCCGATCTGATCGTGATGGACGGCGGCAAGGGACAGCTCGGTATCGCCCTTTCCGTTCTGAGGGAACTCGGGATCGAGGGACCCGATGTCATCGGCCTCGCCAAGGGGTCACAGGATAGCGAAGGGAAAGGACCCCGGACCCCGAAGGCCCGTGCGGGCGCCTCCAGGGAAGAGGACCGCGTCTATCTGGCCGGCCGGAAGGATCCCGTCCACATCTCCCGTTACCCCGCCGCCTATTTTTTCCTCCAGCGGATCAGGGACGAAGCTCACCGTTTCGCCATCACCCATCACCGGAAGCTCATGGGAAAAAGGGCGACGCGGTCCCTTCTCGACGATATCGAGGGCGTGGGTCCGAAGCGCAAAGCAATGCTCCTTTCCCGTTTCGGGGATATCGCCGGTATATGCGGGTCCTCGCCGGAGGAACTCATGGACGCGGGGCGGATGAGCCGGAGGACGGCTGAAAAAATCCTTGAACACCTTCGGGGGATGTCCCGATCAGGAAGGGAAGACGGGACGGTGGCAACGTGAGCTTTTTCTCGATTCTCATCCTCGCCGCCGGTCTCGGCATGGACGCCCTTGCCGTCGCCATCGGGGCGGGGATCGCCCTTAAAAGCCCTTCACAGGTGCCCGCCCTCAGGCTGTCATCTTCCTTTGGTTTTTTCCAGTTCATCATGCCGGTCATCGGGTGGTACGCGGGTCAGACCATATCGACGTTCATCCGAGATTACGATCACTGGCTCGCTTTCATCCTGCTCGCCGCCATCGGGGGCAAGATGATCCGGGATGCGCTGAAAGGCGGCAAGGAATTTGCCTCCCCCGATCCGACGAGGGGAATCCCCCTGCTCATGCTATCCATCGCGACGAGCATCGACGCGCTGGCTGTGGGTTTGAGCCTGGCCTTTCTGAAAGAGGCGATTCTCTATCCGAGCGTGATCATCGGCGTCGTGGCTTTCGCGATGACGTGGACGGGCGTGGCTTTCGGCGGGAGGCTGGGCAGGGTCTTCGGCAGGAAGGTGGAGATCGCCGGCGGTCTCATCCTCATCGGGATCGGTGTCAAGATCCTTCTGGAGCACCTCCGGCATTAGGTGTCAGCGTTTCTGGGCGGTATGGAGGTCGGCCAAGGCCCGGGCGATATCGGGCACACCCTTGTAGGTTTCCCTTTTCCCGCCTTTGTTGACCGTCAGGGTCGGCGTCGATCGGATGCCCTCTTCCTTCAGGTAGCCGTTGAACACGTCGAACGTCGGTTTCACGTCGATCCGCTTGTAACGGATGCCGTCCTTTGCCAGGTGGGCCTCCAGGCCCTGCGGATCGGTGATCCCGCTCCGGGCGGCGTCGAAGAGGGTATGCCTCGCCGACATGATCTTTCGAAAGTCTTTCTCTTCGCCGCAAACGTAGAGGAAATACCTGGCGTAGAGAATGGTTTCTTTGTGGATCGGCGTGTCGATGAAGGTGATGCGGATCGTCTTTTGCCTCACCAGCTCCTCGATGGACTTCGCGATCTGCGGCTCCAGTGCGGAACAGGGTCCGCAGAAGTAGTCGGTGTAGAGCCTGACCTGAACGGGCCCGCTCCCGAAGGAGGGAACGAAGGTGTCGCCGGCGTAGGCCGGCGCTGCCATCCCCTCGAAGAAGATCAAAAAGATGAGGAAACCTCCGAGGATCCCCAGAGCCGCCTGCCGCACCCTCTGCATCCTGAAGTTCACGATAAAAAGAATCAGGAGGATGGCGCCGAAAAGCAGGCAGTAAGGGCAATAGACGCCGTGATATACCTGAAAGCCCACGAGGTAGGCCTCGGCGCCGATGCCCGCGGCAAGGAGAAACAGAAGAGGGAGATCCTTTTTGAGGAAACTCATGACCATCACGACCGCCATGAAGGCGACGCCGGCCCAGCGCAGGTCGAACCCCAGAAGGGTTCCCTGCAGGTAGGTGCAGGAATCGCCGCAGACAGAGTAAAGAATCACGAGGACGATCGCCGCCAGTGAAAGGGTGATGTTGATTGCCCTCCTGTGGAGATTGAGAATTCTCATTGCCCGCCCGGCCTGTTTTTCTTCAGGGTGACCATGAAAAGTTTTCTCGGGAGTTCCCCTTCCTCGAACTCATCGACACCGATGATTTCGTATCCCGCTGAAAGATGTTTAACCTTTTCGCCGTCGAAAAAGTGGACGATGAAGCCGCCCGTTTCGTACATGTCCTCGCCGCGATGGATACCCTTTCCAAAGAGGGCGTCCCCCTTGTGACGGACGGTGTATACGTTCAGCCCTCCCGGCCGGAGCACCCGCCCGATCTCCCGGGAGAGAGATTCGAGTTCAGCCGTCGAGAGGGCCATGCAGTAGAGCATGTGGGAAAAACAGGCGTCAAAGGTTTCGTCGTCAAAGGGAAGGGGCTCTCGAATATCGTGATGGTCCGTCCGGATGAGGCCCGAAAGGCCGAGCCCCGACGCCTTCTTCTTGATATCTTCAAGACCCTTGCGGCTGTAGTCGATCGCGGTCGTTTGAAAACCCCTGCTTGCGAAGAAGAGGGTGTCACGCCCCTGGCCTACGCCCAGTTCAAGGATGCGCCGGAACCCCGCTTTCGAGAAAAGCCGGGCCGCACTCCGGGCGGGCTTACTGGGCTCGTCGCCGAAGAAGTCGGCCTCTTCCGAGAATGCCCGTTCCCAGTGCTCTTGCTGCGCGTCCAGAATTCTCTTCAGGATTCCGCTCTCAGCCATTCCCGGACCCTCGAGCGGATCTTATCCCGGATGACCCAGATTTTCACCAGCTTTTCCTCGCGGCTGCCTTCGATCCGCCCCGGGTCGCAAGAGCCCCGGTGGGTTTTCCGGCCCGGTCCCGGGAAGACGGGACAGGCTTCGGGCCGGCTTCATCGCGAACCGGAACGACGCAGTCGAAACGCTCGCCCTGCGAAGAAGGTCGAAGACACTCTTCCTCGTAAGGTTGTTAGCAATATCGATGCCGACCTCCGCCGTGACCTCGACGACCGGGGGTTCGGCAACCCCGGCTCCGGCCCGGCGCTCTTGACATCGTAGCGCTCCACGGCCCCAGAATGAAGGAATGCCTCGGCCATCTGGCTCCGTGCGCTGTTGTGGATACAGACAAAGAGGACTTTCTTTTTCTCCATGTCTGCTCGGCTGCGAAGTTTTCTCCGGGAGTAGACTACAAAAAACAAGCTATTTTCAATATAAAAAACGGATGGAAAGATTTTTCAGGCCCGCTGCAGAGATAAGCAGCGGGACATCGAATGAAAGCATTGAATCTATAGCAGGAGGCCGGGAAAGCGGATAGGTAAAAAAAGAATCACCCGGGATTCCTTCCCGGGTGATTCTTGGACTCAGAAGAAGGAAGGAGTGTTTAGTAGATTCCGCGGGGACCGGGGCCGCCACCGGGACCGCGTCCACCACCGGGGCCACGTCCGCTACCGGGACCAAACCCGCCGCCAATACAGCGGCCCGATGGTCCGTAGGCTCTCAGGGTTTCCTGCTGTTCCGGTGTGAGTTCCTTGTAGACGGCCCAGCGGTGGTTCGATCCCCTGTCCTGAATCTGATCACGAAGGGCCCGGATTTCCTTCTGCTTTGCCGTGATCTTGGCCTGATCCGGGTTTTTTTCCTGCCACAGAAGCCGCAGGTCGCCCTTCTTGCTGAACATCTGGTCCTGAAGGGGTTTAATATCTTTGAGGTGGGCGCTTCGCAGGTCGGCAATCCTGGTTTTCTGCTCCGCCGTCAGTTTGAGACCCGGAACATTTTCAAAATTTGCGCAATTAAGGCAGGAACCGCCGCCATAACCTCTCCCTCCCCTGAAGGCGTCGGCCGGAGCCGCCATAACCGCCACCAGAAGAAGGACAGCTGCAATTGATATCAACTTTTTCATTTTATTTTCTCCTTTCGAGATGACTTTCTTTTTGCATTTATTATGGGCAAGGGCTGTGCCAGAAGAGATTGTGTTTCGTAACATGTTGATAATAATAGGTATTATTCTATTTTGTTATCATCTGATCTTGCTGACCGAAGAAAAAAGTGGATATTTAGTATACAGTTGTGGTATACACTTGTATACAAAGTATACATGCAAGGCGCATGGCTAATGGCTCAAGGCGAAAGGGCGAAAAAATATTAAAGAAGGATGTGATTCATGGGTGCTGGCGGTAGTCGAAAAATACGGGCCTTTCTCTCACCATGGGTTATTGTAGGGACCGTGCTAATCCTCGCGGCCATTTTTGTATTCATGGCCCGCGAGAGTATACACAAACAGCGTGAACTCACGACGCGGCTGCTCGTTGAACAGGGTTCCGCCCTGATCCAGTCCTTTGAGGCCTCCGCCCGCACGGGTGCCTGGATGAAATGGGGGCCCTTCCAGCTGCAGAAGCTTCTCATCGAGATGGCCAGGCAGCCCGGGATTGATTATCTGACCGTGACGGACACGAGGGGCGTCATTCTTGCCGACAGTGATCCGGCCATGGTCGGCGAATTTTATGACACAGGACTCGACCTCGAGAATGCTTCACGTCTGACGCAGGTGCAGTGGCGTCAGGTGTCAAACCGGGAGGGCACCGATACCTTCGAGGTCTACCGGAGATTTGCCCCGACGGAGATACCTTTCGGGGATTCCCGGGACGGCGCGGCGGCGGGGACGGACTCACCCGACCTCGTGATCTTTGTGGGGCTGGACATGGGACCCGTGCTGGCGGCGCGGGATGCGGACTTACGGTCCACCGTCACCATGGCCGTCGTCCTTGTCCTGGCCGGCTTTGCGGGCATCCTTGCCCTTCTTCTTGCGCAGGGCTATCTCTCGACGCGATCGTCTTACTCGCGCGTGAAGGCCTTTTCGGACAGCCTCGTGGAAAATATGCCCATCGGGCTTGTGGCTCTCGACGGAGGCGAAAGAGTAATGGCCTTCAATGTCTGGGCGGAGTCTATTCTCGGGAGGGCCGCGGGAGAGGTGATAGGCCGATCGGCGGCAGAAGTCCTGCCGGACACCTGCCATGAAATTCTCGGGGAACTCCAAAGGGGTGAAGGGGTCATCGAGAGGGAAACGGAATGCCGCGTGAGCGTGACGAAGACGGTTCCCCTCGAGGTGATCGCCACGACGCTCAAGGAAGAGGGCGGGCGTCCCCAGGGTTCCGTGATTCTCTTTCGGGATCTCACCGAGATCCGCCAGCTGAAGGCCGAGATCGCCCGCAGCCAGAGGCTTGCCTCCATCGGAAGTCTCGCAGCCGGCGTGGCTCACGAGATCCGGAACCCGCTGAGTTCCATCAAGGGCTTCGCGACCTACTTCAAGGCGAAGTTGCGCGGCGACCCCGAAGACAGCAGGACTGCCGACATCATGATCCAGGAAGTCGAGCGCCTCAACCGGGTCATCCGGCAGCTCCTCGACCTGTCCCGACCGATGGAAATAGAGAAAAAGCCGACACGGCTCGAGCCCCTGATCGAGCACACGGTCCGGCTGGCCGACGTCCACGCCCGTAAAAAGGGGATCATCGTCAGAACCGAGTTTTCGCCTGAGGCACCGGCCGTGTTCGCCGATCCCGACCGGATCAAACAGGTGCTCCTCAACCTGTGCCTCAACGCCATCGAGGCGATGCAGGCGGGGGGGAACCTCACACTCACCCTCGGACGTTACAACGAGAAAATGGCAAGGCTGGATGTCTCCGACACGGGCGCCGGTGTCCCGCGGGGTGACCTAGAGAACATTTTTGATCCCTATTATACGACCAAGAGTTCCGGGACGGGACTCGGCCTTGCCATCGTCCACCGCATCGTCGAGGCTCACGGCGGCGAGATCCGTGTGAGGAGCGAGTCGGGCCGGGGCACTACCTTTACCATGCTCCTTCCCGTCTCCGACGAGGCCCCCGCAGGAGGCACATCATGACGCGAAAAAATTCCATCCTCGTTGTCGATGACGACCTCGCCCACCGCACCATGTTGCGCACGCTCCTCGCGAGCTGGGGATACGAGGTATCGGAGGTCGACGACGGCAGCGCCGCCGTCGAAGCCGTCCACAGGCAGCCCTTCGACCTCGTCCTCATGGACATCCGCATGATCCGCCTTTCGGGCATCGAGGCCCTCGGGGAGATCAAGGACTTCAACCCGGCTATCCCGGTCATCCTCATGACGGCCTATGCGTCCGTGGAAACGGCGGTGGAAGCCCTGAAAAAAGGGGCCTACGACTACCTGACAAAACCTCTCGATTTCGACGAACTGAAGCTCGCCATCGAGCGCGCCATGGAGCACAGCCGCCTGAGGGAGGAAAACCGGCTCCTCAGGGAAAGCCTGGGGCTCCAATTCGACCGCAGAAACCTGATAGGCCGGAGCGCCGTCATGACGAGGCTACTCGAGACAGTGGCCCAGGTAGCCCCTTCGGAGGCCACGGTTCTCATCACGGGCGAATCCGGCACCGGCAAGGAGGTGATCGCCGGGGCCATCCACTACAACAGTCCCCGGCGGGAGGAGCCCTTCATCAAGATCAACTGCGCCGCCATCCCTGAGACGCTCCTGGAGTCGGAGCTTTTCGGTCACGAGAAAGGGGCCTTCACGGGGGCCGGCCGCCGCAGGGAAGGGAAGTTCCGCCAGGCCGACGGCGGGAGCATCTTTCTGGATGAGGTGAGCGAGATGTCGCTCGCCATGCAGGTCCGGCTCCTCAGGGTTCTCCAGGAAAGGGAGATCACCCGCGTGGGGGGCGAGGAGGTGATCCGGGTCAACGTCCGAGTCATCACCGCCACGAACCGCGATCTCGCCGCCGCCATCGAGGCGGGCCGGTTCCGAAAGGATCTCTTCTACCGGTTGAACGTGGTGACCCTCCATGTGCCGCCGCTCCGGGAGCGAAAGGACGACATCCCGCCCCTGGCGGAACACTTTCTGAAGATGTTTGCCGAGAAGAACCGGAAGCGCGTCCGGGGGTTCACACCACAGGCCATGGACCGCCTGCTCCGATATGACTGGCCGGGGAACGTCCGGGAGCTCATGAACACCGTGGAGCGGGGGGTCGTTCTGACGCGGTCGGAGTACATCGATGAAGGGGAGTTGACGCCGGTCCTGCTGAAAGAGCCCGGTGAGAAAACATTGCCGCCGGGAGAGGCCGGCGCGGTGTCCCTGGAAGCCCTCGAGAAGGCGACGATCCTCAAGACCCTGGATCAGACGGGCGGGAACAAGAGCGAAGCGGCCCGGAGGCTCGGCATCACCCGCCGCACGCTCCACCAGAAGCTGAAAAAGTACGGCATGATGTGAGACGACGGCATGACTTGGGAGTAGGTGTCAGCTGGAGTTATTTGCCATTCTCCCCAAATGAGCCTTTCAGATCGTATGAATTTCAGAAAGTCTATGACGACTATCATGGAAAGCGGCTCTTGCAGTTATATGAAAGCCAGGAATCTTCCTGTTGCCGGATGTGCAACCTTTGCAGAGAGAATAACGACTGCTTTTTGAAAGCGATTTTTTAATTGCTACATCCAGTGGATGCCCCTGTTCCTCAATACGATGAAAATATGAGAAGGATTTAAATGCAAAACAGGAAATATATCCCTGCTGTCTGTCTCGTGAGTGTCATCTTTCTTATCATTGGCTCACGGCCTGTGTTTGCCGCTGATAAAATAGTCAAAAGGGTAATTGCGATGGAATGCGAATGCGTGGCAACGGTAACCCGTGCAGGTATCGCGATACAGAATATCCCAGGTGTTCTGAATGATGATGTGAACAGGTTTACTCGGGAAGCCACGGTAAAATTCGACGATATAAAAACGAACGTTGAAAAAATCACGGAGGGGTTAACCGAGCAGAACTTTCCGGTCTTTTAGGAAAGCCTGAGATCATTCGATAGTGTTGAAACGTGTTGGAGCGGCTGTAAACTGCGGAGGTTCAGCAACAACCGAAAAGTTACAGTTTACAGCACAAATTTCTGCCCAGTTTCTTGTTATCAAAATATTTTTTTAGATTCTCAGGCAATTCTTGGAGGGGAATAGTCGGTACAGGCGGCTCTTTATCAATATTCAGCATGGCGTGCATGATAGCTTCCAGGAGCAAGGGTAGCGGTGCAGATGAATATACCTTTCCTGCGTAATGCCACTCACGGCAGTCAACAAGGGTTTTATTCTCGGTGAGGTCTCCACAAGATTCGCATACCGACTCTCGAATATCTTGAGCGATGTCCCGCCCGTTAATCCGTATAGTAGGTGAGCTTAGAAGTGCATGCTGCTTCGCCTCAGCTTCGGATTGAACAACGATTGCCCGGTATTTCAGTTCTACCCCCAGTGCCTCGGCTACAGGGGCGAGAAGTTGCACGGCCTTCTGCAATTGATCTCCAGTCGGAACACATCGCGCACAGACCGAAAGATCAATAACCACCAATTCGATATTCAAAACCTTGATTTCTGCACGCTCCGCTTCTCCTTCGGCTAAATCTCCGCAGCAGACACCGGGCTGAAAGATGGGTAAAAACGTCTTTCTATCCTTTATGTTCTCACTCTCATCCATGTTTAGTTAACCACCAATTCACGCAAGCTTTACCACGCCTCTCCTTACCTGATCAATGTGTATATTCTATATATTGTCATCACGACAATCAGAATGCGCCGAGGAAAGACCGTCCTATTCGCATTTCGTTTCCTCACTTTAAGGACGACCGGCAGGCAATCTGACTTATTTCTTGTCTTTACCGGTCAAGCCGGTCCGTTATCCTTCTCAGGATCCGCAGCAGTCGCCGTCTGAAGGGTTCAGCGTTGTGAACGCAGGGGCGTATGTCATGCCTTTGCGCACAACCTGCTTCACTTTTTCGATATCGCCGCTTTCCAGGTTTGAATTCATGTTTTTTTCGAAGCCGAGTTCGGTCAGGACGATATAGTCTCCTATCGGCACCCCGGCATGCTCCAGGATAGCCCCGATACATCCGACGAAACAACCGTCTATGGCCACCATGGAGGGTACTTTCTTCGCATGGTTGACAAATTTCGGCAGGTGGCCACCGATGGCCGCCAGGCAGAACATCTGGCCGAAGCCCTCTCGAGTCAGCTCCACCGCCGCTTGGTTGGAAAGCTGTCCCACGTTGGATGCCCCCGAACAGGCCAGGATCATCCGTTTCGGTTTTTGTTCCGGCTTATCGGACATGTCATCCCCTCTTTATGGCATGGATTTATTCAATACCGGCAAGTATCTTTTTCATTTCCTCCACTGTCGGAAGCCGTCCCGAAAAGACGACCTTCCCGTTTACGAGGACGGATGGCGTGACCCTCACGCCGAGCTTCGGGTATTCCTTGATGTCGAAGACGTGCGTTACCTCCGCCGGGAGATTCAGCTGGGCGCACGCCTCGATCACATTTTTTTCAGTGGCCTGACATCTCGCACATCCGGGTCCGGCAACGATGATTTTCATAGGTCAACTCCTTTCCTCAAAGAATAAAGTTTCCGAAGAACCAGCCCACGAAAGTCCCCAGAATCACAATGGTGATCACGTACACGACGGATTTCTTGATCCCGAATACTCTTGCGATGGCGATCCAGTTGGGCAGACTCAACCCCGGGCCGGTCAGAAGAAGGGCCAGGGCCGGCCCCTTGCCCATGCCGAGCTTCATCAAGGTGTCCACGAAAGGGGCCTCCGTCATCGTGGCGAAGTAGCTCACGGCCCCGATGAAGGTCGCGATAAAGGATGCTGTGAGACCATTCCCCCCCAACCATTTTTGTATCCAATCGGGTGGCAGGAGTTTCCCCAGGATGCCGACGAGAAAAACACCCGCGATGAGAAGAGGGAAGATCAACTTCATGAACCACCACGTCTCCCGCAGCCAGCTTTTGATTTCTTCTTTCGGAAGCATCTTCAGGCCGTAAGCCAGCAGAATCACAGTCGCGATACCCCAGATGATGACTTTTTGAACGTATGGCCCTGTCTGTCCAACGTAGTTTGGAAGCAGCAGGGATAATGTAATGAGAAGAAGAAAAATAAGATGTTTTCTTGAGATGATGCTGTGTTGTGCACTGATGTCTGCAGGCGCGGCAATCTCCCGGGGCTCATTCCGAAAAGCCAGGGTCATCACCCAGCCGACGACAAAGGCCATCAAAAGAGAGGCGACAATGCGGGCGATTACGATCTCACCGCCGAGGATATTTCCCGTGTAGATGAGGGACAGGATGTTGGCGGAGGGCGACACCCAGAGAATGATGAAGGCCACGCCGATGGCCGCCCCGCTGAAATAAAGGCCCGCTGATACGGGAATGACGGTGCAGGAACAGGCAGCTACGAAGAAACTGGCCAGGCTTGCCATTGAAAATGACTTTGTTTTGCTCGCCTTTTCACCCAGGTGGTTCAGGATCGCCTCCTGGTTGATGAAGGCGACCATGCCGCCGGCAAGCATGAAGGCCGGGATCAGGCACGTCAGCACGTGGGTGGCCACGTAATCCTGAATCGCCAGCAGTCCGGCGACGATCAAATCTATCAGCATAACTTATATCCTTCAATGTGCATGATTAAAAAATGCGCAAAAAACGTAAAGACCAGATTGTCATAAAGCCATTTAGCAATATGGATTTTCACTTCTTCCGTAGATTTTCTCTCCTGATTTCTTTTGTCTTCTCAATAAGTCCGGCAATTTCCGGCTCCTGATCCAGCCAGTGCCTCAGGTTCCCGAGCAGGCTCGCCACATAGGGGCTCGATGCTCCGCTGGACAGGTGGTAATTGACCCAGAGGCCGTCTTTCTCGCATTCAACAAGTCCGGCTACCTCAAGGCCCTTCAGATGCTTGGAGACCGTGGGCTGTGCGATCCCCAGGGCAGCCTGAATCTCACAGACGCACATGGGCCTGTGCTGAAGCATCTTGAGCATCTTGACCCGGTTGGTGTCCGACAAGGCCTTCATGACTTTGACAAAATCTTTCATCGGGACCTCCATATTACTACTTGGTAATATATATACCCGTCCCCTGGCTGTCAAGGCTCATTTTGGGGATTGCGGGAAATCCTTTTTGGGGATATAGACCGCTGGAAATGACGGGAGGTTTGTACAATACATGCACGATTCAGGGGCAAAAGACCGATTTGAGAGGCTCGCCGAGCGGTACATGAAAGAGGGGCGTCACGCGGAGGCTATCGACCTCTACAAGAAGCTTGTGGATCAGCACCCGGGCGAGGATTCCTATGTTTTCCAGCTGGCACTGGCATTCAAGGACGCCGGGAAGCTAGACGATGCCGTTGAGTGCCTGGAAGGGCTCCTGGAAAAAGAACTGAAGAGAAAGGTTTTCACGGGTTTTGCCTACGACGAGCTCGTCCGGATCTTCAGGCAGGAGGGACAGCACGAGCGGCTCGTCGGTGTCTGTGAAAGCGCGGTGGAAGCGCAGCCCGAAGACCCGGCTCTTCTTTTTACTCTGGGGGATGCCTACATCCGGGCCGGCCGACCCGGGGATGCCGTTGAAATCTTCCTGAAACTCACGGCTATGGATCCCGAGTCTTCACTTTATTTTTCCCACCTGGGGCTCGCCTGCATATCCGCGGGGGATTTCGATCGCGCCCGGGCAGCTTATGAGAAAAGCATCGCCATCGAACCGGAATGCGCATCACTCGTTCACCACAAAAGGGGGGTTGCCCTCAGCCATTACGGCCATCATGAAATGGCCGTGTCGGCCTTCAGGGATGCCATCCAGGAGAAGCCGGAGGAGGCCCTCTATTTCTGTGATCTCGGGGACGCCCTTGTCAGGCTGGGGCGGATCGAGGAGGCCGGTCACGCTTACGACGAAGCGGTGCGGAAGGGTCCTTCCTCGGCGGCGGCCTATCTGAATCGTTTCGGGAAGTCCCTTCTCAGGGAAAAGAAAACCGGTGAAGCCGTAGAGGCCTTTAAAAAAGCCGTGGAAAAGGAACCCGCAAACCCCTTTTACACCCTGCATCTGGCCGAGGCGTACGTGGAAGCGGGCCTCCCGGAGATGGCCGAAGACATTTTGAAAAAACTTACCACTCGGGGGGCGTGTACTTGAGGAGCTTGCAGAACCGGTCCTTGTCGACACACTTTTCGTAACCCTCCTCCACGCTGATCCACCTTCTCTGGAGGAGTTCCATGATGGAATCGTCCAGGGACACCATGCCAAGCTTTCTTCCCGTCTGAATAACCGTCAGAAGCTGGTAGGTCTTCTCTTCCCTGATCAGGTTTGCCGCCGCGTGCGTGACCAGGAGGATCTCCAGCCCGGCGACACGGCCCATCGTGTCAGTCCTTTTGAAGAGCGCCTGGGAGATGACGGCCTTGAGGGACTCCGAAAGCGACGTCCGGATTTGCGCCTGCTGGGCGGAGGGGAACATGTCCACGATTCGGTCGATCGTCCGTGTGGCCCCCATGGTGTGCACGGTGGAAAGGACGAGGTGCCCCGTGTTGGCCGCCTCGATGGCCAGCTCCGTCGTTTCAAGGTCACGCATCTCACCGACGAGGATGATGTCGGGATTTTCGCGAAGGGCCGCCCTCAGGGCCATGGCGAAGGATTGGGTATGGCTGCCCACCTCCCGGTGGTTGATGATGCACTGTTTTCCCTGGTGCACGAACTCGATGGGGTCTTCGATGGTGATCACGTGGCCTTTGCGGTTCTGGTTGGCGTGCTCGATCATCGCGGCCAGTGTCGTCGATTTACCGCTCCCCGTCGGTCCCGTGCAGAGGACAAGACCCCTCGGGAGCATGACAAGCTGTTTCAGCACCTGCGGGAGGCCCAGTTGGTCGATGGAGAGGATGGTGCTGGGGATTTCCCTGAAGACCGCCCCGTGGCCGTTTTTCTGCATGAAGTAGTTGCAGCGGTAACGGGCAAGCCCATCCACCTCGTAACCGAAATCCAGGTCACCCGTCTGTTCGAAAAAGCGGATCTTGTCGGGTGTTAAAATTTCGTAGAGCATCTCGGACAATTTCTCGTTTGTCAGGACCTCGTTGGAGATCCGTATCATGTCCCCCCGGACTCTCAGTGCCGGCTCGTTGCCGGAAAAGAGATGGAGGTCCGAAGCGTTTCGTTCGTGCATCAACCTGAAAAGATGGTCTAGTTTCGCCATGTTACGTCTCTCCTTATTCTTCTATTATGTAAAGACTATTTGTGCAAATTTTGTGCCCTTCGTGTCATTCAGGCTAGAACAGGGCCAAAAGCGGAGCTATTGACCGTCTATTGGCTAGCGCTCACAATATGATCCTATCGGTTGTGAGGGGATATTCTGAAGGGTGAGGAGGAAGAAACAGGCCTTGACAGATCAAGCCTGCGTGATATATTTCAAGGTCACGATCATTGTGGGGATGTAGCTCAATTGGGAGAGCGCCGCGTTCGCAATGCGGAGGTTAGGGGTTCGATCCCCCTCATCTCCACCATACTATTGAATTCACTGATGATTTAACCATAGAAGCCGGATTTCAGCTCTAGGTAGGGCACACAGTAGGGCACTCGGAGCTGAAATCATGGCGCATCCTCTCTTTTCGACCTACCTTTATCGTCAGCCCAGATCACCACACTTCTTCTTCAGGATACGCATACCCAAGTGGCTCAGGAGGGTTGTCCGTTCGAGGGAACTGAGGTATACCCTCAAGACGGCCGATCTTACGGACGCGAAGTATCGGGCCATGCGGCTGGCAAAGACCGCCAAGACACTCTTCGCCCGAATGAGAAAAGGGGAATTCATGGGTGAGATGACCAAAGAAACCATAGACCGCCTGATGCAGGAAGAGCTGAACAGACTATTGGAGGAGGCTGAAGCAGACAGGGCCGCCACAGTTGTGCCGTGGACGAGAGAACGTCTAGAGAACCAGGAGTTCGGACTTTGGTATCTGGAGGGGGAGGCTCGAGAGATGCTGGCTCTCAACGACTACAATGAAATCAGCTCCCATGTGGACGAATTGCTTGTAGCGCATGGGATAGAAGGTGTTGAAAAAGGAGGCGAGACGTACGGAACACTCTGCCGGGAGCTTCTAAAGGTCCATATACGGTTCCTGGAGGTCGAGCAGCGCAGACTTACAGGGGACTATACAGACGACCTAGGAAAAGAGACATCAATGAAGAAAGCCAGTCAGGATGGCCCCGCCATTCTCTCCGAAGTATCACGACTTCCTGATTCCGGAGAGAGGTTATCACAGATCATCGAAAAGTTTGCTGAAGAGCGAAAAAGAGCAGGTGTATGGAAACCAAAATCGGAAGTGGAGGTCATGACGTCTCTCCATCTTCTGCTGGAGGTGCTTGGAGATGTGCAAGTGGCGGCCATCAGTAACGTCACCATGCGTCACTTCAAGGAGACGCTCTTAAGGCTCCCTTCTAACCTGAGGAAAAATCCAGCCTACAGAGACAAGTCGATTAAGGAAGTCCTCGCAGCAGGGGTGACGAAACACATGAACCCTTCGACAATCAACAAGCAACTGGACCGAGCTTCCTCCCTTTTCAAATGGGCGGTGCGTAACGGCTACATGGATCGAAACCCTGCTGAAGGGCTTCAGCTTCCAACGAGCAAGCGAGCCGATGAGTACAGGGCGGCGTTTGACTCCGATGACCTGAAGAAGATTTTCCACAGCCGTGATTACCTGGAGGACACCCACAAATACGGGTACCGTTTCTGGCTTCCGGTAATCGCCTTATTTACAGGTATGCGCTTGAACGAGATCTGTCAGTTGCACCTGGAGGACATACACGAAGCCGACGAAGGGGTCTACGTGTTCGATGTCCGAGAAAGGAAGGGGGTGACAGACACTAAGACATCTTCAAGTGAACGGCTTGTCCCCCTGCATAATTTTCTGCGGGTTGATCTCAACCTTCCCGACTACGTGGCGAAACTGCGGAGCGAGGGACAGACGCGCCTATTTCCGGAACTGAAGAAACGACGCGACGGGTACGGTCAGGCTGCATCCCGATGGTTCTCGCGCTACAAGGAGCATTGTGGCATTGTCGAGGGGCCAGGGGGGAAGAAGGACTTCCACAGTTTCCGGCACACGGTGTCGAACAAACTGAAGCAGGTGAGTGCCGAGCATTTTCCGACGCAGGAACTCCTGGGTCATTCGACGGGTTCAATCACGTTCGGAAGGTACGGCAAGAGATACTCACCGAAGTTGCTGAAAGAGCAGGTTGTAGACAGACTGGTTTACGATATCGACCTGTCTCACTTGAAGAAGTCACGCTTCGTGGTAAACAGCAAATGATTTGTCCTACAGTCGCCCACTTTCGTGAATTACTCTGACGCAGGGCTGGCCTGAAAGGCAACTACTACACGGGTAGGGTAGTATCCTCCCTCCTCTTTAACATCAAACACTATTGCGTCTGACGAGAAAAGGTCTTCTGAAATGAGATTTTTGAACAGCTTGATTCCAGTTGGCAGTATTGCTTGCAGGAACCGATTTTCCTCTTCAGGAGTTACTGCGCGTTCCTCTAGCGGAATAGACCTTGTCTTTTTCAACTTGGACAAGTAGACCGAAGCGAAGGGTACCGTTATAAAATCAAATCCATAGTCATCGACGGCTGGATCTACATACACGAAGACAACGTGTTCACAATATGGGTACACAGGTGGGGCGGCCTGATGATTGCAATAGGGGCATTTGATTTCTATCGTGTCTACCACCTGCTTTTGCCATTCTATCGACATCTGTTAGCTTACCTCAGAGCTATTTTTTGATAATTTCCCTTTGCCCAAGTATGCCCTCAGCAGCGACCTAAAGAGCCTCCCATGGTTCGGCACTTTTATATGCACCAGTTCCTCCACAATGACCCGCCGTCGGAATTCCGCAGGTTGAGACAGAAGTTCAGCATTCAAGGTCAACCTGCCTGCTGTAGAGCAGCTCCCCCACTTGCGTTTCATTGTCCTGATGTGAATCTCCTTCGGCTCCACCTTGATGCGCTTTGCCCAGGCTAACACTTCGGCCTTCAGAATGTCCCTTGAGATGTCCTTCTCCAGGGGTTTCCAACTTGTTGCCTTGCGTTCGACCCTTTTCTTTCTCATCTTGTCGCTCTCCTCAGCATCTTCAGGATGCCCTGAGCCAGATCAACGACACCCTGAACCCCAGCATTGATGAGGGCCTTGTAGAAGGCTTTGCGGACTTCCTGCTCCTGGTGGCTGCTGGTCTGCCAGTGGGGATACTTCTCGAAGGCCTTCCCAGCTTCTTTGGCTACGGTGTCAGCCTGAGCCACACCTTCCTTCTTGAGCAGCCAATAGACGGCAAAGGACTCTGGTGAAAGCTCCGTCTCTTTCCGTTCAGCTCGGGCTTTGTTGATCTCCTGTATGAGCCTTCTGAGTTCCTCAAGTGTCTCCAGGGTGGTCTTCTGCCGGTCCTCGAAGGCCTGGGCTATTTGCTCTGCCTTGTCGCCAATCCCGATGAGATACGGCTCATGGCTTCCCTCTTTGGAGACCAGCTGTTCGATGACCTTGAGGAGGTTGAAAATCTTCACCGTGTCAGGCTTGTTCTCATTTGCTATGGCTTCAAGTGCCTGCTGGCTCACCTCGAAGATTTTCTGAGGTTCTCTAATTTCGGGTGTCTGGGTATGTTCCTGCACGAGCTTCGCTGTCTTGCGGAGGAAGCTCTTGTCAATGATGATCCCCCTGTCGTAGCTGCTTTTGACTAGCCTGTAGATCGAAACCATGCTTTCAAAGTCCTTCAGGTAGGGTCGCATGAATGGATCAGGCGAAATGATCTCGTGTAGCTCCTCCAGCTCCTTGAAGAACTCGTAGAACTCTTCCCGTCTCTCCTTGTCCCTGAAGTGCTCAAGGATTGCCTCGACGGCCTTGTCACCCTTCTTGTCACCAGGAATCGGCAGATAGATAGAGCGTCCCTTGCCCATCATCTGGTCAAAATGCTCCTTGAGGACATCGAGTCCCTCGATGACCCCCTCCACATCCTGCGAATCGAAGGCCAGAGCCTTCTCCAGCTTCTCGAAGATACCCACGAAGTCCAGCACAAAGCCGCAGGGCTTCCTTCGACCATCATCATCCTCGTACGGACGATTCACACGGGCAATAGCCTGGAGAAGTACATGATCTCTCATGGGTTTGTCGAGGTACATGCAATACAGGATCGGGGCGTCGAAACCCGTGAGGAGCTTTTCGGTGACGATTAGTATCTTGGGTAGCTCGGTTGGCTTGCGGAATAGCTTACGGACTGACTTCTCCTCTTCATCACTCAGGTTGTACTTCCTTAACCGCTCGACGTCTTTCTTGCCCAGTGAACTGATGACGACAGAGGAGTACTCGGGGGGCAGATACCTGTCGAGGGCCTCCTTGTATAAGGCACAGGCTTCACGATCCACTCCGACAAGAAATGCCTTGTAGCCCATCGACTCGATGGTTGTTTTGTAATGCTCGCTGACATATCGAGCCACCTTATCTACACGCTCCTCGTTCTTTAGCATATTTCTGAGCGTCACCGCTCGTTCTAGAACCTTGTTCAATTCCTCGATGTCGCTGACCCCTTCCGCTTCTGCAAGACTGAGGAACTCTTTCTCCAGAGTCTCCCTGTCTACGAGGAGTTCATTCGGGGCAAGCTGGTAATGCAGGGGAACTGTCGTGCCGTCCTGTACGGACTCCTTGATTGAGTACTTATCGAGGTATCCCTTGACGTCATCCGTTCCGAAGACCTTAAAGGTACCCTTCCCGTAGGCCGTTCTGTCTATAGGTGTCCCCGTAAAGCCGATGTAGGTCGCATTGGGCAGTGCACCCATAAGATAGTTCCCCAGGTCACCGCCTGTTGTCCTGTGGGCCTCATCCACGAGCACAAAGACGTTATCCCTGGTGTTGATCTTCTCAGGGATGTCATCGAACTTGTGAATCATTGAAACGATGAGTCCCCTCCGGTCTGATCCCAGAAGTTCTCTCAGGTGCTTCTTCGACCCTGCGACCTCACAGCGACCAAATCCGACAGCCTCTAGGTTACCAAAGAGTTGCGCTTCCAGTTCATTGCGGTCAACTAACATAAGGACAGTGGGGTTTCCGAAAGCAGGGTCTTCTATCAGCCTCTTGGCGACCGTGATCATCGTGTATGTCTTGCCACTGCCTTGAGTATGCCAGATGAGTCCCCGCCGCTTCTCAGACTCAAGAGCACGCTGGATGCACCTCTCGGCGGCACGCATCTGGTGGGGCCTGAGGACGCTCTTCTCAAGTTCCCCATCCTTGCGAGTAAAGAGGATAAACTCTGTGACGGCACGAAGCACACGACGGGGTGCTATGAAGGTCTTCACCAGGGTTTCGTAATCCCCGGCTTGCTCGTCTCGCCAGTTAAAGAGACCCTTTCGGCTGAGACTCCAGGTCGCCCCGTAGAAGAAGTGTACAAGGTGAGTCAGGCAGTGGAGTTGAAGGATGGCCAGAAGTTCAGGTCCCTTCTTGTGGTAGTAACGGATGTCGTCCAGGGCTTCAGCAATGCCTTCCATCTTGTGGGAGGCTTTGGTTTCGCCCACTATCACTGGCACGCCGTTGACAAAAAGAACAAGGTCATTGCGGATGTCAGGCGGTACACCGTTCGAGAAGGTGAACTCATCGGTAATGTGGAAGGTATTAGCCTCAATGTTTACCGGATCGAGTAGCCTGATGTTTCGTTCTCTTTTTTCGTGCTCAACGAAAACTGTTTTGATGCCCTTGAGGTACTCCCAGGAAGATAGGTTGCCCTCAACATTGGGTCGGACACGGAACAGGCGGTCACGGACTTGCTCGGCCTTTGTGTGGTCAACAATACCGAGGTTGAGTTTCTGGAGTTGGTCCACAAGGATACTGTCTAAGAAGGGACTCGTGATGCCGCCACGGCGGAGAGTAAGAGTCTGCTCGGGATTCAAGTAGGTCCACCCCGCATCCTCGGCGTACCGGAGGAACGGATTCTGCACGGCTTGTTTTTCACCGCCGATGGGCATCAGGCTGACTCCTTGAGTTCGGGAAGGTCAAGAGTATTAACACGGATCTTACCAGTTGTAAGGTTCTGAACAAGGGAACTTAACATAGCAGATAGGGTGAGCGCTCTTTTGTGCAGATTAGCCAATTTTTCATCACTGGCAGCCAACATAGTTATTATTTGTCGTTGATCATCTTTAGGCGGTAAAGGAACGATTAAATTCTTTAGGACGGGAATGTTTACACCACCTTTTAGCCGTCCTCCCTTCGCTGCATTTATCTGCCTCCAATAAATATCAGATTTAGTGTAATGATAGAGATAGCCGGAACTTACATTTTCCTTTGCTCGAATGCAAATTAGATACGAGGCAAAGACAGCGACGGGCGGATTCTTAACAAAAAAGGTTTTACCGGTTGTCGCTCCTATCCTTGCCACCATAATGTCGTCGGATTTCAAGCGGCATTTTTCGAAGTCTGATTTGTCACATTTACAGTACGGCACACTTTCCCACGTTACGGTACCGTCCTGAATGTCAGTAATTCGAAGAAACTTTGGACCAACCTGTTCTAAAGCAGCACTTGCCGTAAGGCCATACTTCGGTTTCTCAATCAAATTACCTAAATTTGAGATTTCCCAATGTGATGGAATTGAACCAATCTCAGACTCCTGCAATTCAACTTTATCGGCTTCCCGAAATGGCACTGGTCCATAAGTAAACAAGTGTTGCATGAGACTCTGCTTCAATTGCTTCGCAGCCTCAATAACCTTTTCTGTAGTTTCCTTCGCTAGCTGCGCTGTCCGAAGTACTTGAGCAATGACACGTTGTTCGTTGAGAGGCGGGAGATCAATCTTGATTGCGAGAAAATCTTCTTTCTTAATTGACCGGCGACGATTCACTGCTCCAGAAGAAAGTTGATTGTAAGCCGTAATTAGTTTATCGGTTCGTAGAATGAAATCTAAGTAACCACCGTCATCTTCGATTCTCTTAAATGTTGGATAGACTGGGCTAACAACACCTGGTTCGGTTCTTCGTAATGCGTGAACAGCACCTTCCCAAATCACGTAGGGATTGTAGACGATCCATCCAGGTTGAACAATTTTGTATTTTGAGATATCTTCCGTAGCTACTCTTTTGTCAAATCGTTCTGACTGGGGAATCAATCCCCAATTCTTCGTAAGAGAAAGCACCTCTAAGTTCTTAGCCTCGTCAGCAGATACGTCCCGGACACGGGTGTCTACTTCATCTAATAGATCTCCAAGTCGAGTGTATTTCCATGTGGATTCAGTAAGCCCCTCCATTTTTCTACCTTTCAAAACCAAGCTTTCTTAGTACGTCGTCCAACTTCTTATCTGCCTCTTGACGTTCTTCTTCAGCTTCTGCAAGTAATACTACCGCTTCATCCAACGGCAACACTTCGGCCTCTACACCAGTTGACACGTAGCGACTTGGTGCAAGGTTATAGTCGTTCTTGGCTGCAATCTCCTTTGTGATGACGGTCGAGAGAGCATCCTCGGTTTTCCACTCATGATACGCCCTCGCGATCTGCTCAATATGGCTATCCTCAAGGAAATTCTTTGGGCGGCCCTTGAAGAAGAGCTTATTGGCGTTGATGAGTAGGATTTCTCCCGGGTGCTTCTTCTTACGATTCAGGACCATCACGATGCCTGGAGCAGTGGTGTTGTAAAACAAGTTGTCGGGTAGAAGCAATACTGCCTCAATTAGATCAGCCTCAACAAATGCTTTACGAATGTCCCTCTCTTTATTGGAACCTTGGTTGCCGCTCCCTCGACTGACAGCCCCGGTGTCCAAAACAACTGCAATTCTTCCGTTAGGCTTCAGGCTCGACACCATGTGTTGCACCCAGCCCCAGTCCGCAGTAGATGAGGGGGGAACGCCTCGACCGAACCTCTCGTAGGTATCTCCCTCGTAAGTCTTGGCGTCGAACTTCTGGTTCCACATGGGATTTGCTGTCACGATGTCAAATTGCCGCAACCGGCCATCACCCTCGGTAAACACTGGTCTATGCATCGTATCACCCAACGCTATCTCGGCTTCCATGTCGTGGATGAAGGCATTCATGCGGCTCATAGCGAAGGTAGACGGATTGATCTCCTGGCCGTAGACCTTGAGAGGGGCGACACTAGAGGGGAGCTTGAGGTGACCGTTTTGTTGTTTACCTCTCGTTTCCAGTAGTCTCAGGTGACATTTGATGAGAAGACCGCCTGATCCGCAGCAGGGGTCATACACGGTCATCCCTGGCTGAGGCTCAAGGATGCGAGCCATAGTCACTGCGACTTCTCGTGGCGTGTAGAACTCCCCGGCGCTCTGACCCTGACCTTCAGCAAATTTCCGAAGGAGGTACTCGTAGGCTCTACCCAGGATGTCCGGCTCAACATCATCGAGACCCAGCCTGTAGTTCGGGTTATTGAGGATTTGAACTAGGGATGCCAACCGCCCGTCGTCCACGATGCGCTGACCCGCTGCCGTGGCATTGAAGTCTGTTACATCGATGACTCCGGAAAGGCGTGGGTTATCTCTAGAGATGGCTCTCACAGCGTCAGTGAGAGACTGCCCCAGTCCCGTCGTGATTGTCGCAATGTTCTGCCATCGGGCTTTCTCTGGGACATAGAAACGGACTAGTTTGTGGTCCTGCTCTACCAGTTTGGCGGCAGTTTTCTTGTCGCCGAACTCGGATGCCAATCGTGAGACCTCGTCGTCGAAAACGTCAGATAGGCGCTTCAGAAAGATCAGCGGCAGGATATAGTCTTTGAACTTCGGAGCATCCAGTGGACCTCGGATTACACAGGCCGCTTCCCAGAGCCAGTTTTCAAGGGCTGGTGCATCGAGATGTTTATGGTTTGCATTGTTTGAGGACTTTGACGTAGATGGGCTGTTAGACTTTTTCATCAACCTCCCCCCTCTGGTTGATACCCTTGTCGGGTCTTCATTTGAACCCTTCGATGCTGGTCTGGGTTCTTGAATAATAAATTTTGAGAAGGAATGCAAGGGAACACCTTCCTTCTCTAGAGGAAATGAACTGTGCGACTAAGTACTCAATATATAACAGTTATATCTTGACACGAGATACTGAACCGCCTATAGACAGATGCCAGGTATATTTCTTTCAGTAGTCACATCGATAAACACCATATCTTAATCTGCTGCGCTCAGGCTGTTGGGAAACGTAACTGAGTATCTAAATCTAAGGAAGTGATTCGCATGGCAATCCGCAGGGCAACCAGAAATAGAAGCCGTAAATTTCTTTCATTCCTCAAGAAGATCAATGATCATGGTCTTTATCAAGCGCTCTACTATGCTGGAGAAGGAGATGTATGCGATGCTGCAATTACTTTAGCAAACAAGCTGAGCAAAAAGGGATTTCAACTTACTTCTTATCAGAGTAGGAGTTTCAGAAATAATTTTGATCGGTGCTGGGCAGTTTATGAAAAGAGAAAAGGAAGGCCTCGTGAATACAGAAAATGCCTGTATTGTAGTAAACCATTTTATAATATTGGGAACACTAAGGTGTGTGGTGGATATAAGGAATTAATGGCTTTCGAGAATAAATTGAAAGTTAATCGCAGAATATGATTGACGAGCAAGAGAACAAAATCGAATGGGTGCACTGCAATCAGTGTCTCAGACATACAAGACATGAGGTTGTGACCAATCGAGTACTAAAGGAGTCGGAAGATAATCCGGAGTTCATGATTGACTGGTACACAACCTACACGCTGCTTGAATGCCGTGGTTGCGGTTCGATGACCCTGCGACGCCGCGTGATCTCGGAGGATATAGATTTCGATGAGACAGATTACTACCCCCCTCAGATCTCGCGTCAGATACCACGTTGGCATCATGAATTACCGACTGAATTTAGTTCGCTGATGAAGGAAGTTTACACTGCCCTCCATGCAAACAGCACGCGTCTCGCTCTTATGGGTGCACGAGCGCTGGTCGATCTTTTTATGAACTCCACGATTGGCGACATTGGAGGTTTCCGACAGAAACTTCAGAAGCTCGTCAATGATGGATATCTTAGCAGTAAAAACAGGGAAATTCTCGAACCGGCTCTTGATGCCGGACACGCGGCCACACATCGAGCACATACCCCTAGTGCAGAAGATGTGGGCCGAGTGTTCGACATCGTGGAGAACCTGATCCAGACCCTCGTGCTAAAGGAGAAGGCTAAAGAACTTAAGAAACACACACCCAAAAGGAAGGTCTAATACCGTCCAACTTATTCCAGCGGCTTTGCCATCTGGTTCTTGAAGTTCCTCTCCCGTTCCTCCCTTTCATCAAGAGACTTCACGATGTTTACGAAGAGTAACCCTAGGCTCTGCCTGATGTACTCCCCGATTTCTTGGCGTTCTCTACGAGACATCAGCTTTGCTCGTTTCTTTCCGTTTCTCGTAATGGTGTACTCAAGGGGCATCAATTTCATAATCTGATGAGCCAGGGCAAACGTGAGGGCTTTCTCCGTGGGTAGCCTGTGGGGGAAGCGATACGAAAACAGCCAGACAGCACCGCAGGTAATCAAAAGTTCCCGTGAGGAGACGCCGTGTTCATAAAGTCTCCTAATGTGCTTACAACCTGGAACACCATGCTTATTTTCAGAAGCATCTTTCATCCACCTCTCGAACCAACTAATGGCGTTCTGCAGTCCAGCGTGGGTTGTCTCGTTTCGTTCTACCAGCCTTATCACTTCATCACGCACTCCCTTTAGTTCCCTTTTTTGTATCGCTCGAGACCTCGGGTCACCGAAGTGTACTTTCTGAGCTTGATGTTTCAGGCAAACATTGTAGAGCCGGTGCCGGAGATAGGGACAGCCAGGGACACTACATCGGAGTAACTGGTTCTTGTTGATTGTAAATTTGAGATCATCACAATTCATAGCAATAGAATCCTTTCTGTTTTTTAGTGGGTTTCAATTAGTTGTCAGATAGTCCTTCAGAAGGTCCCAACGCATGTAAAGACGACCGGCTACCAACAGATTGAGACCTTAAGACCGTGAGGTTGAAGACACAATGATGTTATTAAACCTGTCTTCACTTCGGGTTCTCTGTGTGTATAGAGCCTCGGTTGAACTTCGGTCGGAGCAACAAGCCTCAACCCTATCCCAACCCGAAGACCAAACCGAGGTCTGAACCACACGTCTATCCCGAAGTGATGGTCACCTGTCTGACCCAGAGGGATTCACAACAGGATCAGCCTAAAGTGAGACGACAAGGTGGACTATCCGATATACCCTCGGGTGGGCCTTGAGTCTGGAGCTATGGGTAAACTGAAGAGAGGACCAAGGGTGTGAACCGAGGGGGGTTAGGGGATTAGCGTTCTTGTCGTTCTTTACATGACGGTTATGATTTTTGATATGACCACCCTACGCAGATGGACATAAAGCATTTCTCCAGTTCCCTAAAATAGGCACCACCACCTGGGGGTATTCTTTATAGAGGTACTGGTGCTTCTTTTCTGGGGAACAGCCTTTGGTCGCCGGTCGACTCGGCCTGGAGTCCCCCCTTTGAGGTAAGCAGGAAGGGAGAAACGACCCGTTTTACCCTAGGGAGTGGCTCCAGGCTTTGCCGCACAGCATAAGAAAGGAGTGGACTTGAGTATCAAATATCTTGATTACAATTGTTGGCCTAAGGGTGATGGAGACCTTTGTCGAATCACTTGGTCAGCACCAAAGTAGAACGGTCCGGCCTGCCAGATAGTTCGCCCATGGAGAACCCATAGACCTTCTGTCGACTCAACTGCTTTTTTAATTGCTCTGGTGACCGTCATCTTTGGTGTCTCAGCAAGATGAAGGTCATCCTTGAGCCGTATGAGAGAAACCTTCTTAATACCTTCGGCATGCAAATTATCGAGATACTCTTTGATGGTCTTTGCAAGGGAGTCAACCTTACTAGGGTTTGCTTTGGGCTGAGCAAGATACTTCGGTTCCCATCTCAGCCACTTTACTCCAGGCATGACCTGCTCAAGTCGACCTCTAAGATCTCCCCGTTCAGGATGAATGACCCAGGCTTTCATTGGGCAGGTTCTGTTGTTCTGCATGATCCTACAAGAGCCTCGAGACAGAGCCTGATATGCAGCATGAGCCACCTCGCTCTGGACCACGTCTCTGATTTCAGAGTTGCTCACAGGTCTCAGAAGGTTTCCCGTCTGGCCTACAATAGCCCCACCGATGTCGATGTGGCTCCGGTGGATGATGCCTACAAGGATCACGTTAGAGCAGTATGAGTATTGAGATAGACTGGTTTCGTTCCCCCATGTCAGAAAGATGAACCTGGGTTTACGCTGGACTTCATTTTCCACCTGGAGTTCCACCTCGGTGTCCACATCGATTCCTTCAGCTCTAAGGTCACGCTGGAGGAGCTTCCGGTAGTCAATTCGCCCTTTACCCTTGAAGGTGAACAGGATAATCCCCTCGTTGCTGGGAATCCTCTTGATCACTTCGGCTACCTCTCTAGTTACCTTGTTGTAACCCCGCTTCTTTGAGAACTCCTTTTCCATCGCACCCCGTCCAGACGCATGGTCCAACTGATGGATAGTGACATTCTCATAGGATACGATGTTAGCCGGGATGTCAGCCTGCTGGATACTTTCGTCAAATTGAGCTAAGTCCCGAATCGGGTAGCTCGCATCCAGAATGACGATGTTCTCAAACACACTGGGGACACTCACTCGAAATGTGATGACCCCACCTCCTTGTTCTACATTAGCGAGGACACGAAGATTCTCCTGCGAGATATCCAGCAAGTCTTTTAGAAGTTCGGCTTGATCGCTGGAGCCGAGGGCAGATTTGTAGGTCTCGATCTTCTCACCTGTGAGTGTGGCCAGGGTGAATGATCGAGGATTACGCTCGGGGTCTGCCTGCTGGAGAGCCATCTCTTTCTTGATCCGTTCAATGGCGTCTCCGAGGTATGCGAGTGCTTCATCTCGATCAGGGGACTTCACCCTGTCCATCTCCCGGAGCCATGCCCAAGATGCACGGACTCGATCATCCTCAAATGCGAATGTGTCAGATACAAGAAGAGTCTCATCCCACATGACGAGGCTACGGGGCTTGCCCTTGTAGACATTGAAATGAGAGATACCGTTTTTACCTTTGATCCGCTGGTGTGTCAGTAGAAGAAAAGGTCTTGTCTCAAAGTCCTCAGTGGTTGGTTCACTGGCATATCCGGGCGCAAGTTCCTCTCGTTTGCCTTTCTTGAAAGCATTAGCCATATCGGGGTCGAACTTGTAACTGTGAACTAGACCAATCTTCTGATCAGGAACACCAGTTTCAAGAAGATCACGCTTTAGTCGACAAAGGGCTTCTACTTTTGAGGCTGTGATGATCACTGAGATATTGTTGAGACCGAGCTGGTTAACTGCCCAGAGCCAAGCCACGACGGATCGTGTCTTGCCCATTCCTGTCGGCAGGGCAAAGGCCCACCTGCCCGAGATCTGCCTGAAGGCGATCCCTGTGTAGCACGCAAGTAATCTCGAGAGGGTCATCCACTGCTCATCGCTCGGATCATTGCCGAAGCGACGGAGGTCGTCCATGAGTTTATCACAGGCGGTTTCTGTGAGCTTTGACAGGATAGTATTCGAGGTGTTTGTTGTAGTATTTCCGTTCATATCTTTGCAAATTCCTTTCTTTGCTGTTGATGATGAGTTCCACTGAAGTCACCCCAGCAGATGCACACAGGAGTACCCCTGTGGCGTTCCAGGATCGATCAGGACAAGAGTTCTGTTCGTGTTCTGGGAATTTGTTGTGAAAAGGGGGGTGAGACTTGTGGGAGTGGGTAACTTTTATTTATCAGTGTTAGAAACTAAAGATGGATTTATGAAACCTCAACGATTAGGCATTCCCGAAAGGGAGGTCCAAATCGTCTAGTAACTCTTTGTCCCTAGCAAAGCGCTCACGCTTCTCAATTTCGGGCAAGGTGTATCCTTTGTCCTTTAGGTACTGACGTGCAACGTGGAGGTGACCGAGAGATGCGCTGCCGGAACTGATGATTCTCAAAAGAGTTTGACACAGAAGACGGTCGAGTTCCTCCATAGACCGACGTCGAGCCTCGAGGTCGTTCTGCCGATCTGAGACAAGGTTGTTTGAAGCTTGACTGGGGCTGTCTTCGCTTTCCATTTCGTTTGGACTGGGTAATTCCGGTTGTTCAATTTCATGCTCAGTCATGAAGTCAAACTCCTGTTGGCCTTCGCAGGGGTCGCCTTTGGGACCGCAGCCGGTGCACGTGGGGTTGAAGGGTTCATCATCGTAGTTTCGCTTTGACATAGTGTTACTCCTTTCTATTTGGGTATTTTATTATTTTTGGTTGAATGCCTCTTTGAACACGATATCTGGCAACTGGAGGGATGACGCTTATCGACTTATTTTTTTGTTCTTTCTCCTGAAGGTGGGTACATTGAAATCTTGAATGAAATCAATTGCTTGCCTTTAATGTTTTTTCAGTTAGTCTGGACTCTTTTCTTTCTGAAAGATATCTTGATTTGTACCAGTGTTTATCTGACGTCTCTCCTCCTAAAGGTGGGTACTAATAAATAGTTGAACAAAATCTTGTATTTGCCACGAAGGCGCTTTTTTACAAGTCGCTCTCGATTCTTTCCTACCTGAGATGACTAATATGACGTATCTCGCTGGTTACTTTACCCTTTCGGGAATATGGAAAGGGCGTTGTCAACTTTTCTCTTCCCATAGGTGAGTACTTTCACATGACGTCTCTCTTCTCATAGGTGGGCGTTTTGAAAAATCTGAACGATATTAATATGTTGTGTATGCCATTTAGTAGACAACAAAAAACCCCTCTTATGGAGGGGTTATCTGTCAATAGCTTATGTAGTTAGTTGTTTTTTTCTCTAGAAGATAATTTCTCAAGTCGGGCAACTAGATTTCGAACCGAAGATTTGTGCCACCTGCGTCCTCGAGGGGTAAGCATCCCACGCTCGTTGAGTTCTCGGGCAATGGTACCCAGGCTTGTGATAGCCTCCGAATGAAGGGACTCAATAACAGGTCTCAAGTTAAGAGCATGCTTATTTGCCTTTGCTTTGATTGCATTGAGGCTTGCAACGTTTCCCCTATCGGCCCTTTTGAGAGCGGCAGCACCATTTGGATTCCCCAGCCTCACTCCTCTGGCTTTAGCAGCCTGGAGAGCCTCCCTCGTCCTCTTTGAGATTGCTTCACGTTCGTGCTGGGCGATGAGGGCCATGATGCCTACAGTTAGCTGATTTGCGTCAGGCATGTCCGCTGCCACGAAATTGATCCCGCTGTCACGAAGAGTGAGCAGGAAAGCGGCATTGCGGGACAGTCTATCTAACTTGGAGATAACTAGAGTGGACCCTGTGACCCTCGCGAGGTGAATCGCCTTGTTGAGTTCGGGACGCTCGTTATTCTTTCCGCTCTCGATCTCGGTGAACGTCTGAATGACCTTTGCTTTGCGCTGTCGTGCGAATTCCTTGATGGCGCTCTGTTGGGCTTCGATACCCAATCCGCTATGGCCCTGCTTGTTAGTAGAAACACGGAGATAACCAATAATTTTCATTCTGCTTCCCTATGAGTATAATATGGCGTAACGAACATTAGGCCGTAATGTACAATCTAAGGGCGAACATGTCAAGGAAGAACTTCAGGTATCAGCAAGTGTGATTTTTATGATGTCTATCCGAGGAGAAACGTGTGGGGGGTACGGGGGGGGAAGCGGAGAATCGGCGATATTTGAATGCCCTCTCAAAAGTTTGTGATGTTTTTACGTTCTTTCACCTACTACTCTTTGGCTTAAAAGAAAAAGACCGACTGAAGATTTGCAGTTGACATAAACGAGAAAAGCAGGTCCATTTCCAGCCCCGCCTTAATTGAACTCGATAATTGAAGTCGTGACCTCTAGCAAAGCCGGAAGCTTGATAATGTGTGAACCGCTCAAAGCGGTTGATTCAAAGGCCACCTGACGGTAGATATCCCTCAAAGATACTCATCTGATCCGAGCGACAATTTTCCTGTTCCTGTCGCCGGATATCCTCGCGGATCAAGCATGACGGGCTGTTCATGTATGACATTGAGGGAATGAATTGGATTGGAAAAACTGGAAGGAAGTCTCGGAAGGGGAAATAGTGAGTGATGATTGGTCGGCCGTACAAATGTGTACAAAAGGGGACTTTCCTCTTTCGTCTATCATCTCTGTTCTGAATATACAGAGTGACAAAAAAGGAACGTCCCCCTGGTACTTATAAATAAGTGTTATTTAATATCAAAGGTTATCTTTCCCAACGGACCCCAGAAAGCCTCGTAATGACCCGGTAACGCAGGTGCAACCTGACCAAGAGCGCCAGTAATAAGGATATGTCCCGGTCTAATTTCATATCCCTGTTTCACCATCATATTAGCAATCCACAGTGCAGTTTGCCATTGGTCTCCGAGTGCATCCGCTCCCTTGCCTTGGCGGATAAGTTTACCGTTCTGGTAGAGTGTTACATCGAGGCCATTCAGATCAATATCACCAACTTTGATCCTCTGCCCGGCAATCGATCGGTCGGCAGCAACATTGGCCGCAATGACGTCAATCCCTTTTAGCACTTTCATGTTCGTGAAGCCCATATTGGGGAGCTCGATCACAGGCATTACGTCTGTAACCTTCGTTTTGAACTCGGCGACATCTTTTAAAGGACTGGTGATGGTCTCTCCGATGACGAAACCAATCTCAGTCTCAATGATCAGCCCTGGGGGACCCGAGTATTCAATAATCGGTGATCCAAAATACATCCCTTTGCCATAGAGAACACCTGCAGCAGGTTCATTCCCGACCCCATATTTTTTTTGCACCGCTGCATTAGTAAAGCCCGCCTTAAAGCCTACGATAAAGTCGTTGGCAAGCCTCTGACTTACATATGCTTTCTGAACCTCATAGGCCATTTTTATATCCATTTCGGGATTTGTTTGCGAGAGTACAGGATTCACTTGATTGTTGCTGTAAGCCTGCATCAATTTATTTGCCATCTCTGGTACGCCCGCCCATACTGTTGAAATACTGAAAAGGAAAATGAATAAGATTGTTAAAAAAACTGACTTCTTTTTCATGTTTGGTATCCTCCTTTTTCAAAATAGGGGTTAAAGTTGAAAGGTCGAGTAAGATTTATGGAATTCCCCCCCTTCCGTGTTTTATTGACCTTCCCTTATTTTTTCCTTCCTGAACAAAAAACCCCGCTCCCTTTGAGAAACGGGGTTTCATTGATCAGGCCATCGTACCCTCACACAAGGTTAAGGGTTTTGGTCCTATTTTTATAATGCCGTTTACATGTAATTTTGCCTATCACGATTTTCATTAGATATCTACTGTAAAGAATATGAATTCGCCTCTAACAATTACAGGAAGTTATATACACCTGACCCGAGTCATATTTTTTGGATCGACTTTTCCAAGGCAGCTCGAATCATATTTTCTGCTTTCATCACTAATTCCTCTACTGTAAGGGTGCCGGGTTCAATCGGATCAAGAACCGTATATCTAATTTTCACTCCAAAAGACATGGGATATAATCCTTTATTTGTTAGGTCGTAATTACCGTCGATCACTAGAGGAACGACCACTGCTGAAGGAGCGGCTTTCAGCAGCGCATCTATTCCAGCAGACAGAAATGGTTTCATTTTGCCATCTTTTGTTCTGGTGCCTTCGGGAAATATGCTGATGGTGTAATTGTTATTTTCAATATATCTGCCTACTTTTCCGATCTCCCTGACAGCTTGCAGCGGTTTGTTCCGGTAGATTAATGCCGATCCACCATGCCTCAAATTATAAGATATGCTTGGTATGCCCTTTCCCAACTCCATCTTGGCAATAAATTTTGGGTGATGATTGCGAAATCCCCATATGATGGGTGGAATGTCGAACATGCTCTGATGGTTGGAAATAAGAATGATGGGCCGTTCTTTTGGTAATTTTTCAACACCCCTGAACGAAAGAGTTGTCCCTAAAATGAGCAGGCTTTTGATTATCAGGAAATTCAGTATATCCACTGATTTTTTATGTGCGCCATATCCCCATATATTCCTGCAGATCATTTGAATGGGGTGGAAGACTACAAGCAGGAGTCCGAACACAATAAGGTATATGGGGGTTAAGATGTATCCAGGTAAATTCACGAGTACTATTTTCATTTGATTGAAAAGGATTCACTTATTCGGGGCATAAGTATACATGAAGAAGGGTCTTGCGAGTCAATGAAATATAGAACTCTTATAGCGAGTGGGGTATTGATGTTTGCCTGGCTTGAATTGTTGTTTATTACGGAGTGAAGTCCAGCATTTACTTTGAGGTCGGCAATTTATTTATTACAGGAAGTAGTTGATATCCGACTTGACACTTATAGTCAGATCAAGTTCTGTCTAAGGCTGGGATTTTGGATTCCTCTTGATCCTTCGTTTCGGTTCCTCCGGCCAAGCGAAGACAATTCGATTCTCACCACCATGTCGCCAGTAGAACACGAGGCTCCCCTGAGTAAAGTCCACAGTAATACTGGAGAAAAGTTGTCGAAGCAGGGTATTGGTGCGGCTCTTGTCGAACTCAGGATTTTCATCAGGTACACCAGCCACGGACTCAACTGTCTTTGCGGTCTCAGGTAAACGCAGAGTATCCTTAAGTTCATCCACTCGCCGTTTTACCATCTCGCTCGTCATGGTGTTGGCCTGTGTGAGCAGATCTTTGAGTTGTGCTTTCATCTCCTCCAGAGTCGTTTCGACTTCCCTGATCCGATTAGCGATTGCCGGAGACCCTTTGCTCACCGCTATTGAATCCAGAAGTTCTCCCAGGTAATCCTCGGTTGCGTCGATATTTGCCTGAAGTTGTGCGATTTCTTCATCAATGGCTATACCTAGGTCACCCCCTGTGGGCATAGTTCCCGTGATAGCCGGTAGATTCTTGATAAACGCCGATTCAACTTGGTCATAGGGAACAACCTTATACTGACAACCAGCGCCAGACTTTGCTCTTGAGCAAACGAGGTATGGTTTTCCATTTCCTTTACCCTTGTTTACAAGCGTCATCGTTGAGTCGCAAAGTGGGCACCGTGCAAGTGACCCGAATATGTTACGCAGTGCTCCACTTGCGTGTCGGCCTCTCAGCGGGGATCTGCTTGTGGAACGAAGGGCCTGAACTTGGTCGAACACTTCCTGGGAGATGATGGGTGGATAGTACCCTTCAATGGGCTTTTGTGGCACTCGAGTTAATCTGCCATCAACATATTCGTTTTTGTGAGGGACAAACCTTCCAACTACTGCTGGATTACCCAGCAACTTAACGATGTAACTTCGATGCCAATGCTTTCCCGCTCCAAACACCGGGACCTTTTCTCTATTCAGGGTCAGTGCAATGGCATTCTGCCCTATGCCCTTTAGTGTCATTTGGTAAATCCGCTTTACGATCTCAGCCTTTGTTCTGTCGATCTTGAACTTCCCTTTGGCTTTGTCGAGTGTCAACCAACTGGGAATCTGGGCTGTGAGGGGTTTTTCCTTTGCCTTGGATCGTTTGTTTTCCCAGACCGCTTTGAGCCGCCTTGACTTGGTGGCACTCTCTTCATGAGCACGCATCATCGTGAGCAGTGAAATAATCAGTTCAGTGGGGTTTGCTGTGACACTTTCTACACTGTACTCACGGTTATCTATAAGTGTGACAAGTGTGATGTCGCTTTGAATAATCTGAAGGAACAGCCCCTGTGCAGCAAGAATGGCGTCTCTACTTATTCGGTCAAGAGACTCCACAAGCAGATAAGAACCGGGCTTAACCACCCCATTTTCAACGGCATCCAGAAATGCTCGAAGTTCACCTGATTTTGCGTGTTTGCTCCGATATGCGGACTTACCCAAATCTTGGAACGTCAGGGTTTCATCCAACTCGAGACCTCGACTTTCAGCGTATTTTCTTGCTAATTCGGATTGTCTTCGGAAAGAGTCTCCACGCATTTGTTCGGGCGTGGAGAAGCGCAGATAAGAGTAAGCCTTTGGGTGAGCCTGTAGGGTTCAAGTCCCTGTCCGCTGTCGCCCAGGAGGCCACCGGGAGCAAGTGGAATGGCTTCCTCTTTTTCGGACTGGTAAAGCCCAAGGGACCGCAAGATCAAGACATTGGGTTAAAAATTTTTTTCATCACCCCCTTGCACCTGTCATATCATGTGTTATATTTTTATTAAACTATTTCCTGGCGACAGGGCTGCCGGGTGACTGGAGGGCTGGCCTTGTGGATCAAACGGTACGATATTGTGATTCTTGTCAAGGAGGTCCGGGTTCAGCTCGACCTTAGCCAGGAGGATTTTGCAAGGGAGATCGGGGTGAGTTACGCCACCGTCAACCGGTGGGAAAACGGGCGTTTTTTGCCATCCAAGATGGCAGTGAGGCAGATCGAGACCTATTGCGACCATATGATCGAACTGGGACGGCTGCTGTTGCCCGAGGACCTGTAAAGGAGGCTTTATAAGCCCAAAACCCCAATAGATACGTTGACATACCGTTGATTTCGGGCGTTTCGGTTATATGGGACGAGATATTCCGGAATTGGCTGATGACAGCCTATTTGTTGAAAAGCTAAATCAAACGTTTACGGCGGCGGACGCCGACCTTGTGGGCCGGGCGCACGCCTTTTTTATTGAAAAAAAATGCGCCGTCGATTCGGCGGGTTATCATGCCGCCAACCTGCTTTTTGAACAGGAAGCGGACGCGGTCGCCATCGCCGCTTCCCTTTTAGTCCCTCTTTTGTGGCAAAATCTCGCCTCGCTCGATGAGTTGCGGGAGCACTTCGGGCCGGCCATGGCCGCCACGCTCGACAAACTGCACTCCCCCTTTACCCCCCAAAACGGCGGCCGTCCCTATCGGCACAAAGAGATCCAGGAAATATTGGGCGCGATAGGCGAAATCCCTCGCAAGGCATTATTGTTCATCTCTTTCCGGCTGTTGGCCCTGGAACGCGCCACTTTCCCCTGTTCGGCCTCGGCCCGAAACTTGGCCCAAGAGACCCTCGATCTGTTGGTGCCCATCGCCAACCGCCTCAGTATGGGCGACCTGCGGCGCAGGCTGGAGGACGCCTGCTTTCGCATCCTTGATCCGGACAAGTACGCATACCTCAGGGAGCGCGTCGCTCCGATCCAGGCCGAGGACGACAAATGCCTGCGAATCCTGTTGGACGGGGTCCAGCGCCTGCTGGGAAATAACGGCATCGCCGGCCGGGTTCAGGGCAGGACCAAAAGCCTAAACGCTATTCAGCGCAAGATGACGCGAACGGGCCGGTCCCTCAAAGAGATCATGGACCGCGTGGGTTTGCGGGTGATCGTGGCGTCCGTGCCCGAGTGTTACACGGTCCTGGGCTTGCTGCACGCCCATTTCAAGCCGATTCCCGGCACCTTTGACGATTACATCGGGCTGCCCAAGGACAACGGCTACCAGTCCCTGCATACGTGCGTCTATCCGGTCCGGGAAATCTCCCACAAACCCATCGAATTTCAAGTACGCACCGAGTTGATGCACATGGAGGCCGAGCACGGCTCGGCGGCCCATTGGCGGTACAAGAGTGAAGCCGAGGCCGCAGACCGAGACCGCCAACGAACCCAATGGATGCGGGGGCTTGCGCACCAGCACGCCGAAGCGCCCAGCAACGAGGCGTTTGTCGAGCTTCTGCACCGCCAGGTGTTCCAGGATCATCTGGTGGTCTTCGGCAACGGCGGCCGGATCGTGCGCCTGGCGGAAAAGGCCACGGTTCGGGATTACCTGACCATTGCCAACATCGAGGTGCCCCAGGGCGCGGAGGTGAAAGTGAACGGCCGAACCGCGGCACTGGATCACACCCTCCGGGACGGGGATTCCATAGCGGTTCTGGCCGGCGACGCTCCGAACGGTCCAACCCAAAGCCACGGTCCGCTTTGGGCGCTTGACGCAACATATCCGGCAGGCCCGCATTTGAAAGATACGGAGCCGGTGTCCTCCGCATTCCGGGGCAATTCACAGGAGAATCGACATGCTTGAATCCGGCGACCACCCATCCCGCCCAAGAAAGATAGCGCTGATCGGCAATTTTCTGCCGCGCCAGTGCGGCATCGCCACCTTTACCAGCGATCTGCTGGCGGCCCTTTCCGAGGAGAACCCCGCCGGAGATCATTTCGCGGTGGTGATGAACGATATCCCCGAGGGTTATCGGTATCCAGGCCAGGTGCGTTTCGAAGTCAACCAGCGGGTTCTGGCCGAGTACCGGTTGGCGGCGGACTTTCTGAACATGAACCGGGTGGAAGTGGTTTGCCTCCAGCATGAATTCGGAATTTTCGGCGGGGATAACGGTGTTCACATCCTGGATCTGCTCGGCGGCTTGCGCATGCCCCTGGTGACCACTTTGCACTCGGTGATTCAAGCCCCAACCCAAGGCCAGATGACCGTCACCAAGCGCATCGCCCAACTCTCGGACCGCCTTGTGGTGATGAGCCGCAAGGCGGAGCAGATTCTCGAAACCATCTACGGCGTTCCGGCCGAAAAAATCGCCCTGATTCACCACGGCATTCCCGACGTGCCGTTTGTCGATCCCAATTTTTACAAGGACCAATACGGCGTCGAAGGTCGCAAGGTGATTTTGACCTTCGGCTTGCTCTCTCCGGGCAAGGGCGTCGAGACGATGATCGACGCCTTGCCGGCGGTGGTCAGGCAGCACCCGCAGGCCGTTTATATTGTTTTAGGAGCGACCCATCCGCACGTGAAAAAGGAGCAGGGAGAAGCCTACCGCCTCTCGCTTCAGCGCCGCGCCCGGGAACTGGGTGTCGGAGACCATGTGATTTTTCACAATCGCTTCGTCGATTTGAAGGAATTGTGCGAGTTTCTCGGCGCGGCGGACATCTACGTCACGCCCTATCTGAACCAGGAGCAGATCGTTTCGGGGACCCTGGCCTATGCCCTGGGCAGCGGCAAGGCCACCGTTTCCACGCCATACTGGTACGCCGAGGAGATGCTGGCCGAGGGCCGCGGCCGGATCGTGCCCTTTTGCGACGCCGCGGCCCTAGCCGACCAGGTCAATGACCTTTTCGCCCAGGAGGTGGAGCGGCACGTCATGCGCAAGCGGGCCTATACCTTTTGCCGAGGCATGGTTTGGAAGGAAGTGGCGCGACAATATCTCGACGTTTTCGGCCAGGTCAAGCGGGATAGGGAAAGCGCGCCCAGGCCGGTTTTCCGCGCCAAGACCATGGGGGCCGTTCCGCGTGAGATCCCCCAGCCGAAGCTGGATCACATCATTCGCCTCACGGACGATGTGGGTATTATGCAGCACGCCAAGTTCATCGTGCCGGACCGCTTCCACGGCTATTGCACCGATGACAACGCCCGGGCCCTGATTGCCGTGCTGATGGCCCAGGGGATGATAGCCGACGGCGAAGCTGTCACCAACCTGGCCTGCACCTATATCAGTTTTCTGCATCACGCGTTTAACGAGGAAAACGGCCGTTTTCGCAATTTCATGGGATATGACCGCCGGTGGCTGGAAGAGGTCGGTTCCGAGGACAGCCACGGGCGCGCGGTGTGGGGGCTGGGCCAGGCGGTGGCCCTGGCCGAGTCGGAAGACATTCGCGCGGCGGCCCAGGCGGTGTTTGAGATGGCGCTGCCCGCCCTGACGGAGTTCGACTCGCCGAGGGCCTGGGCCTTTGCCCTGGTGGGCATCCATGCCTATTTGAGCAAATTCGGCGGCGACAGCGAGGTGCGGCGCATCCGTGAAAAACTGGCCAACAAGCTGCTGCGCCTGTGCCACGACAATGCATCCGACGACTGGCCCTGGATCGAGGACATGGTGACCTATGCCAATGGAAAAATACCCCAGGCCCTGATCCTGTCCGGAAGCCGGCAGAACAAGGTGGAAATGTTGAATGCCGGACTTCGGATGCTGGAGTGGCTCATGAAAATCCAAACCGACCCCAGGGGGCATTTCGTACCGGTGGGCAACAATGGCTGGTACCCCCGGGGCGGCGAAAAGGCGCGCTTCGATCAGCAGCCCATCGAAGTGCTGAACATGATCGAGGGCTGTCGCGAGGCCTACGAAGCGACCAGCGATGAAAAGTGGCTGTCCCACGCCCAGCGCTGCCTGGAGTGGTTCCTGGGGCGCAACGATCTGAACGCGCCCCTGTACGATCACAAATCCGGCGGGTGCTGCGACGGCCTGCAGGCCGATGGCCCCAACCGCAACCAGGGCGCGGAGTCGACGCTGGTCTGTTTTCTATCGATGCTCGTCTTGAATCAAATGCGCGGCCGCCAGATCGCGGTGGAGGCCACGGCCGATACAAACCTTGAAACACGGCGCGAGGTGACGGTCCATGGCCAATAAACCCATTGTCATGATCAGCTCCTATCCGCCCAGGTTGTGCGGCATTGCGACCTTCTGCGAGAAGGCGCGGAAAGTCATTCATAAGGCTGGGGGCTGAGAGCTCGTTGTTTTGGATTTGGAGTTTTAAACCGGAGTAAAGGAAGAGACATGAGCGATGTCAGATTCAAGGAGCTTTTTAACAGGCACTCGGCCAACCCCATTATCACGGCAAGAGATCTTCCCTACCAGGCCAACGCGGTGTTCAACGCCGCCGCCACGCGATGCGGCGACGACACCCTGCTGCTCATGCGCGTGGAAGACCGCCGCGGGTTCTCGCACCTTACGGCGGCGCGCAGCCGGGACGGCGTGACCGACTGGCGGATCGACGCCCAGCCCACCTTTCCGGCCGATCCGAAAAACCATCCCGAAGAGATCTGGGGCATCGAGGACCCCAGGATAACTCGGGTCGACGAGCTGGACCTGTGGATCATGATGTACACGGCTTATTCCAGGGGCGGTCCGTTGGTTTCCCTGGCCACCACGCGTGACTTTCAGACCTTCGAACGCAAGGGCGTCGTCATGCCGCCGGAAGACAAGGACGCGGCCTTGTTCCCGGCGCGGTTCAACGGGCGCTGGGCCATGCTTCACCGGCCGGTTCCCGGATTCGCCGGTGTCGGCGCGCATATCTGGATCTCCTTCAGCCCGGACATGAAGCATTGGGGCGACCACCGAATACTGCTGCCGGCCCGCAAGGGAGGCTGGTGGGACGCCAACAAGGTTGGTCTTTCGCCGCCGCCGCTGCGAACCGAAAAAGGGTGGCTGATCCTCTACCACGGCGTCCGAAATACCGCCTCCGGGTGCATTTACCGGTTGGGGCTTGCGCTTCTGGACCTGGAGGACCCGACCCGGCTGTTGGCCAGGGCGGACGAATGGGTTTTCGCGCCGGAAGAGATCTATGAGACCGTCGGCGACGTGGACAAGGTGGTGTTTCCTTGCGGTTGGTTGGTCGAGGGAGACGATATCCGGATGTATTACGGCGGGGCAGACAAATGCATCGCCCTGGCTACGGCGCGGGTGTCGGAGTTGCTGGATTGGCTCGAAAAGCACAATCAACAGGACAGGCGCGTGTGGGGGTAGCCATGAAGATCGCCATGCTGTCACCCATCGCCTGGCGCACCCCGCCCAGACACTACGGTCCCTGGGAAAATGTGGTTTCCCTGCTGACCGAGGGCCTTGTGGCGCGCGGGATCGATGTGACCCTGTTCGCCACCGGCGAGTCGCGAACCCGGGCCCGGCTCAAAAGCGTCTGTACCAAAGGTTACGAGGAAGACGCCGAAATGCTGCCCAAGGTGTGGGAGTGTCTGCATATTTCCGAGCTGTTCGAACAAGGGGACGACTTCGACCTGATTCACAACCACTTCGACTATCTGCCGCTGACCTATTCCGGCATGACCGCGACACCGGTGGTGACCACCATCCATGGTTTTTCGTCGCCGAAGATCCTGCCGGTGTATAAGAAGTACAACGGCAAATGCTTTTATGTGGCCATCAGCGAGGCCGACAAGTCGCCGGAGCTGGACTATGCCGCCACTATCCATCACGGCATCGACCTTGGCCGGTTCACCTTCAGGCCCGATCAAGGAGAATATTTGCTCTTTTTCGGCCGCATCCATGCGGAGAAAGGCACCGCCGAGTGCATCGAGGTGGCCCGCCGCACCGGAATGAAGCTCATCATGGCGGGCATCATCCAGGACCAGGGCTATTTCGCCACAAAGATCAGGCCCTACTTGGATGACGACCGCATCATCTACGCGGGCAGCGCCGGGCCGGAAAAACGCAATGAACTGCTGGGCGGCGCATACGCCTTGTTGCACCCCATCGGTTTCGACGAGCCATTCGGCCTTTCCGTGGTGGAATCCATGGCCTGCGGAACCCCGGTGGTGGCCTTTTCCAGGGGAAGCATGCCGGAAATCATCGCCCACGGGGAGACCGGTTTTTTGACCGCCGACATCGACGGGATGGTTCAGTATTTGAAAAATGTCAAAGACTTGGACCGCCGCAAGTGCCGCCAAAGAGTCGAAACGTGCTTCAGCGCTGAGCGCATGGTGGCGGATTATATCCGGGTGTACGAAACCATCCTCGACGGCACCCAGCGCGGGGACCACCGGCCCTGGGGCTTTTACGAGGTTCTGGCGGACAAGCCGGATCACAAGGTCAAGCAGATTACCGTCTACCCCGGACAGCGCCTGAGTTATCAGCGCCATTTCAGGCGCTCCGAGCACTGGTACGTGCTCGGCGGCACCGCGGTGGTGACCCGAAACAATGAAGAGATCGAGCGGATGTCCGGCCAGGCCATCGATCTGCCGGTAGGGACCTGGCACCGCATCCGCAATCCCGGACCGGACAACCTGGTGTTCATCGAGGTGCAGACCGGAGACTATTTCGGAGAGGATGATATCGAAAGATCGGAGGACGATTATGGCAGAGTCTAAGGAACCGATCATTCGGCGTTACGAGAAAAACCCCATCCTGACCAAGCATGATGTGCCGTACCCGGTGGAAACTGTGCACAACGCCGGCGTGGTCAAGCACAATGGCAAATATGTCATGCTCTTCAGGTCCCACCTGCGCAACGGCCGGTCGATCATCGGTCTGGCGGAAAGCAGTGACGGCGTGCGTTTTGCGGTCAGGCCGGAGCCGTTCATCACCCCGGCCAAGGCCGAGCCGTTCGCCGGCTACGAGGCTTTTGGCGTAGAAGATCCGCGCATCTGCCCCATGGAGGGGGGATATCTAATCACCTACTCGGCCTATTCCCGGCACGGCGTACGGGTGGCCCTGGCCGGAACCACGGATTTTGAGCGCCTGGAACGGATCTCGCTGATCACCCAAGCGGATTATCGCAACGTGGCCATTTTTCCTGAAAAAATAGGCGGCCGCTACGCCCGGCTGGACCGGCCCCATTCGGAAATCTCACCGTGGTCCATCTGGATTTCCTATTCGCCGGATCTGGTGCATTGGGGGGATGCCAAGGTCGTCATCAAGCCCATGACCTACCATTGGGATGAAATGAAGGTCGGACCGGGGGCCACGCCCATCAAAACCGAAAAAGGATGGCTGAACATCTTTCACGGCGTGTTTAAAACCATGGACGGCGCCGTCTACCGACTCGGCGTGGCCCTGCATGACCTTGCCGACCCGTCAAGGGTCTTGGGCGTGGCCGACGACTGGATACTCCAACCCGAGGACCTTTGGGAGATCAGCGGCTACGTGCACAATGTGGTTTTCTGTTGCGGCGCGGTGGCCGAGGACGACGGCACGGTGAAGATCTATTGGGGCGGCGCGGACACGGTGATGTGTGTCGGCACGGCAAAGATTGCCGATCTGGTGGATTTGTGTCTTTCAAATCCCCGTCCCGCGCTTGGATGAGATGAGGTGGTGAAATTGAAGGCATAAAATAGTACCAAATGGAAGATGTCAACCACACTGTCGAATCCATAATGGCGCATCCGGGAGCGATGGTGGTTTCCGGAATCAGGAGCCCCCCTAATGCCTGAACGTATGGATTCGATTTTAATGTACAACCCAGCAATAATCAATGGAGGTGAGTGCCATGCTGACAAGAAGACTTTTTGATACCCCGGCATGGGACTTTGATGTCACAAAGCCCTTTGCCGAATTTGAACGACTGCGGCGGAGGATGGACCGTTTGTTCGACCAATGGATGCCGCCCGCCTGGAAAGCCGGAAGGACAATGGGCGTGTTCCCGTTGGTCAATCTGACCGAAGACCGGGAAAGCTACATTCTGCGGGCGGAGATCCCCGGTTTGAAGTCCGAAGACCTGGACATCCAGGCCACGGCCAAAAGCGTCTCTATTTCGGGGGAGCGCCGAATTCCCCAGGAGGAAGATAAGGTCAGCTACCACCGGCGGGAACGCGAAGGCGGCCGGTTTTCACGGGCCGTGGCGCTGTCCGGGGAGATCGATCCGGACAGGGTTGACGCCAAGCTTGAAAACGGCGTGCTGACCTTGCGGCTGCCCAAAACCGAGGCGTCAAAAGCAAAGCAGATTCCAATCATGCTTTCTCAATCATAATGGAAAGGGGGTGAATGCCATGACCGAGCCCGAAACCAAGGCGTTGGTGCCCAAAGGCAAACAGGAAATCGTTTCAAAGGCGGGGCAGACAAAGGATGGTCTGGTCTTCACGCCGGATGTGGACATCCTGGAGTCGGACCGCGAAATCACGCTGCTGGCGGACATTCCCGGCGTTCAAAGCCGGGACCTGAAAGTGGATCTGGAAAACGGCGTGTTGACCCTGACCGGCGATGTCGCGCCGTGGGAGGGCCCTGACGAGAAGAATATTCTCATCGAGTACGAAACGGGCTGTTTTTACCGGCAGTTCAGCATATCCGAAACCATCGACCAGGAGCGTATCGACGCCCGGTTGAGCGACGGTGTGCTGCGGCTGACGCTGCCCAAGGTTGAAAGCGCCATCCCGCGGAAAATTCCCGTTGCCGCCGGATGATGGCGCCGTCCATTCGGAAGGCCGCTGAACCGAGCGGCCTTCCCGGATGATCTGCAAGTGAATGTACTTAAATATCAACACACTGAACCAAAATCGCAATTGGAGGAATGGAAATGAAAATCAAACCGTTGAATGACCGAGTGATCGTAAAGCGCGTGGAGCAGGAACAGAAGACCTCCGGGGGCATCATCATCCCGGACACCGCCAAGGAAAAACCCCAGGAAGGACTGGTCGTGGCCGTGGGGCCCGGCAAGCGGGATGACGATGGCAAACGGACGGCGCTGGAGGTCAAGGAGGGGGACCGCATCTTGTTCGGCAAGTATGCCGGCACCGAAATCAAGATCGACGGCGAGGAACACATCTTCATGCGCGAGGATGATATTCTGGGAATTTTGAACTGAAAAGGAGGAAAACGCCATACCTCGACGTGCCCATTGCTCATCGGCTGAGTCTCGGAGACCTGTACCGTAGACTCGAAGATGTCAGCTTCCACATCCTTGATCCCGCCGGGTATGAGAGCCTGAAACAAGAGGTCACTCCTATTCAGGCCGGTGACGACAAGTGCCTTGAAATCCTGATTGAAGGGGTGAGCCGATTGTTAGACAAGAACCGCATTCATGCGGCTATTAGTGGGAGAACGAGCCTCTACAGCATTCATCAAAAGATAACCCGGACGAAGAAGCCCCTTGCGGAGATCATGGATCGGGTAGGACTGCGGGTCATCGTTGCAACAGTGCGCGAATGCTACACGGTTCTGGGCCTATTGCATACCCACTTCAAACTCATTCCCGGCACCTTTGACGACTATATCGGTATGCCCAAGGAAAACGGCTACCAGTCCCTGCACACATGTATCTACCCTGTGCGGGAACTTTCTCATAAACCGATCGAATTCCAGATACGCACTGAACTGATGCACAGGGAGGCTGAGCACGGCTCGGCCGCACACTGGCTCTATAAGGGAAAGCCCTCGGATACAGGAAAGGCCACTACGGATTCTTCATGGATGCATGGACTGGTGCGTCAGCATGAACAGGCAAAGAGTACCGAAGCATTCATCGAAATGCTTCATCGCTGCGTTTACGAGAACCATCTGGTTGTCTTCGGCAAGGGAGGGCAGATCACTCACCTTCATGGCGGGGCAACGGTTCTTGATTACTTGAACACCACCAATATCGTCGACCCCGCAGGGGCTGCCGTTAAAGTAAACGGCGAAATCGTGGGGATTGAGTGCGTTCTTCGGGATGGAGACTCCATCGAAATCGTGGACCAGAAGGCGCCCCCGGAACCTGTCCCTAACATTGAGGAAATACTCAGCCGCAATGTCGTCTCATGGACACATAGGAGCGAAATCCCGGTTAAGGCGTAAGTATCTAGCCATCGAGCGGGCTACAAGGAGCTTGTCGAATGAATCAAATGTCGCGAGAAACTATTTCACCGGAGGATTGCGTAAGAAGAATCTTCGAACTTAGCGGGACGAAATTGAAACCGGAGGTTGCATCTGAGTTGTGGCCACAGGTGTTGAACCATAAGTGGTTTCTATCGGAAAAAGTAGGAAGGGATATAGGAATCCGAGTGGCATGCATTGATTTTTTTGAAAACATCAAAGAGGCCCCGGACGAGTACAAAGCCTATAAGCACAGGAACATACTGGTGGAGATGGGGGCTCAGGTGATCGGGAAAGACATCTGGGATACCATTGCCGATTCTCAACCACCCAAACAACTGGTCAATCGGCGAATCATCCTGCCGTTGACCGAACCGGAGCTTTCGAGGAAGCACGGAGTGGTTCCCCCGAAGGCAATCCTTTTCTTCGGTCCGCCCGGCACGGGTAAGACTCATTTCGCTAAGGCAATCGCCGGGGTTCTTTCCTGGTGGTACATCGAAATTGTGCCCAGTATGCTGATGACGGATGGCGTGGAGAAGATAGGCGCCAATTTGAGGGCTGTGATGGAAAAAGCACGAAACCTTAACGAAACCGTTCTATTTATAGACGAGTTTGAAGAAATCGCGGCCAGTCGTGACAATGCAGACCGAATTGATAAGTCTATCACCAACGAGTTTCTCAAGCAGGTCCCCTTGCTCAAGAGTCAGGAAAATAAAATACTGCTCGTCTGCGCCACCAATTACATCCGTCAGTTGGATGAGGCCATGCTTCGACCGGGAAGATTCGACTGCATAATACCGGTCGGTGGGTTGGATAAGGAAGGTTCGAAGTCCATTCTTCAGGGCTATCTATCGAAAGTGAATGTCGGAGAGATGGACCTCGATCAAGTGGCGGAAAAGACGGTCGGGTTTACGCCTGCTGACATTGAATATCTTTTCCAAAAGATTGCACAGTACGCTTTCGAGCAGGAGTTGGTCTCTAAAGAAGACTATCGAGTCACAACGGAGACGCTGCTCCAGATCCTTCCTGCGATTCGTCCGTCGTTGACGGATGAGGCACGAGAAGATTTCGAGAAGGAGGTTACTGCGTATTCTAGGGCCTGATTTGAGTGCTTCCGGAATTTCATTTGTTGAAAACACAAGAACAAACGGCAGGACATGTGGCCATGAAAGTCGGGAATATCGATGCAAGCCGAGAATGTGAGTTTAAACACGACTACATCGGTTTTGATGCAGGGGCCTATTATCTGTTCTGTAAGATATTGGCCCCCATGAATGTCAAGAAATCCGAGGAGGTTCCATGTAATGAAAACAATGTCAAATAAACTTAATAAATTCAAATGGTTATTTTGCGAGGACAATCTTGTACATGAGAATGATAAAGATTACCAGCACCTCCTATCGGAGCAAGCCATCCGGAGAGCAGGTGGTGAGTGCGAGTGGTGCGGACGGCGAGCGGATTGGACTTATCCGTACATGGACAACTCTGCAATTGAGTATTGGATCTGCGCCGATTGTGTAGAGAACGCGGTATCCTCATAAAATTTTGCGGTTGACACATTGCATTCCGTACAAAGTCGTGACAGCTTGTTCAGGGAAAGATTCCAAACGTTTATAAATAGGATTCAATACTTTGCATCCAAGTATTTCAGGAAAGGGGAGAAAGGATGCTCTCAAGAAAAAATCTCGAGCGATATGCAGAGGTTCTGATCTGGGGTCTCAGAACGGCAAGAACGGGTAAATTCAAGCGGGGGGACGCCGTTCAGGTCCTCTACGATGCGCCTGCCGTTCATCTGGCCGAAGTGGTGCAGGAGAAGCTCCTGACGGCGGGGTTGAACCCGGTCATGCGATGCGGCATGACACCGGCAATGGAAAGGAATTTCTACAGCGTCTCGGATCGCCGCCGACTGACTTTTATTCCTCCCGGCGAACAGGAATTTTACGAAAACCTCAACGGCCGCATCCATCTCTTCGCGCCGGCAACGCTTGCACATCTGCGGGACATCGACCCCAAACGAATCGCCCTTGCAACTGTGGCCCGCAAGGAGTTGAGAGACATCATGGACCGCCGGGAAAACCAGGGGCTCTTCGCATGGTCGCTCTGTACAGTTCCCACCGAGGCACTGGCATCCCAGGCGCGAATGACCCTGAGGCGCTACGAGAGGCAGGTGATCAGGGCTTGCTACCTCGATGCCGCCGATCCTGTCACGCAGTGGCGGACCCTCCACAAGGCGGCCATGGGCATCAAGCGCTGGCTCAACGGCATGAAGGTCCGTCATTATCATGTGGAATCGCGGAATATCGATCTGATCATCACACCGGGCGAATGCCGTCTGTGGTGCGGCATCACGGGCCATAATATCCCTAGCTTCGAGATTTACCTCTCGCCGGACTGGAGGGGAACTGAGGGCCGGTATTTCGCTGACCTGCCTACCTTTCGTGACGGAAAATGTGTCGTTGATGCCCGGTTCGAGTTTGCAAAGGGCGTGGGTCGACTCATCGGCGCACGGACGGGCGAAGCGTTCACACGGAGTCAGTTGTCGATGGACAAAGGGGCCTGCCGCGTCGGAGAATTTTCGTTGACGGACCGGCGTTTTTCCAGGATCGACCGCTTCATGGCCGACACGCTCTATGACGAGAACTTCGGGGGCAAACACGGGAACTGCCATCTGGCCCTGGGTTTCTCCTACGCCGACACCTATAGGGGTGATCCGTCTCGGCTGGACCGGAGGAGGAAAAAAGCCCTGGGTTTCAACGATTCTGCACTGCACTGGGATTTCGTCAATACGGAGCCCAAGACCGTGACGGCGCACCTGTCGCAGGGCAAGAAGGTCGTCATCTATGAAAAAGGCGAGTTCTGTTATTGATTTCTGCACCCCGCACCCCCGCCGAAACCAATCGGCTTTCCGCTTGGAAAAAATAGAAACAGGGCCGGATAAGGCCCTGCTTCGGTAAGACGAGTTTCCCCTGCTGCCACAAGACTCGGCGCCGGGGATCGATTCAGTCGCATGGAACAACTCACCGCTGAACGATTCCAGGACAATCTCAAGCGCCTCAAGCTCGCTGCCGCTGCTTCTCAGCGATAGATTTTAAGCTCGCGCACGAATAGTCTACTCGCTTGTCCTGAACCAAACTTGAGTGTACAGACGCTGTCATGTGAAGTCGTGGTTATCGAGTACATCTGCCTATACGTAACATATTATGTATTAACCGTTGAAACAAAGGAGAAGATGAGGCGATGATTCAGGAACTTTTGGAACCTATAGCCCGGCGAATTGCTCCAGACAATTCCTCTGTGTCGCAACCTTTCAGGATGTATCCCAGAACACCGGCACGCAGCATGCCCGAGATGATACTATCGTCGGCATATATGGATAAAGCAAGAACCTTCATGTCGGGCTTTTCGGCAAGAATCCGGCGGGTGGCTTCGATGCCGTCCATGACCGGCATCTTGACATCCATGAGAATGATATCCGGCGATAGTTCTCGTGTCAGAGCAACTGCTTTCTCACCGTTTTCCGCCTCCCCGGCAACGGCCATGTCGCTTTGTTGTTCTATCACCGCTTTGAGCGCATTGCGAAATGCCTGATTGTCGTCTACGATTAGAACTCTGGTCTTCATAATGTTTTCCGTCTTCTCTTAATTTTGGGGGTCCTTGTGCTCAGTCGGGTCGTGAGGCAGAATGGCTGTCACCGTCGTGCCGCTTCCCGGAGCGGATTCGATCCGGAGGCATCCGCCTATGGCACTCAGTCGCTCCTGGATACTGTAAAGACCGAACCCGCCTTCGATGGTGGGAGTCCTGCGTGTCTGCGGGTCAAACCCCACACCATCGTCTGTGACCTTTACTCGGCAGTGTCCGTTTTCCCTGTCGAGCAGAACATGGGCATTCTGGGCCTCGCTGTGCTTCACGACATTGTTCAGTAACTCCCGAACCAACTGGTAGAGAATTGTTTTCATATCTTGATTCACATGCTTAAATGCATGCCGTATGTCGCAAATAATCCGTACGGGGTGTCTTTCCATCAACCGGTCAGCGAGGGATTCGCAGGCGGCCTTCAGTCCCATGTCGAATAGAAGGGGATTACCGATGTCGTTCATCAGGGCACGCGTCTCCTGGATGGACTGCAGGAGGAGAGACTTGGCCTCTTTTAGGGTCTGTTCCTGATAGGTGCCCTTAAGCATATCGATGTGCATCTTGGCTGCTGCCAGGGTTTGTGCGACCTCATCGTGCAGTACTCCTGCAATCCGCTTGCGTTCCCGCTCCTCTGCCATGACAAGTTCCGAGGCAAGACTGCGCAGCGACGCTTCCGCCTGTTTACGCTCGGTAATGTCGATGCCCACCTCCATGATGAGGGGGGAGCCATCGAAGTCAGTGAAGGGGAAGTCAAAGATATCGTAATTCCTTCCATCTGGTCCGGTCCATTCCCAGTGATGGCGTTTCCCCGTTTTCTGGACTGTAAAGGTTTCGCAGATCTCGCATGGCTCCATCCGATTGAAGAGATACTCATAGCAGCGCTTTCCGTGGGATTCGCCGAACCGCTCCCGGAAGAAACGGTTGGCAAAGGACACGTGATAATCCGGCGTCAACAGTATTGTGTAAACCGGTAGCTTTTCAAGAACGTCATAGAGCCTCTGCCGTTCAGCCTTCACGGTCTCCTCGGCCCTCTTAACCTCGGTGATGTCCCTTGCAGCAGCAAAGACGCCCATGGCTTTCCCTGTCTCATCCCGGTACAGAGTGGCGTTGTACAGAACCGGTGTTACATGTCCGTCCCGACGCTTCAGTTCCAGCGGGTAATCTCGTACAATGCCATGCTGGAAGACCTCCTCGTAACCGGCCCTCGCTTTTTCCGGTTCCGTAAAATAGTCCGAGAAATCGCTTCCGATGAGTTGCTCTCTGGGAACGCCTGTAATTTCCTCGGACGCGCGGTTGACGTCCGTTATTTTTCCATCGACGCTGATCGTGACCAGTGGATCAAGGCTCGCCTCGATCAGACTGCGGGCATAAAGCGATTCTACATGCAACTCGTACGTCCGCTCCTTGACCCTCTCCTCCAGATCTTCGTTTGCCTTCCGGAGCGCTTCCTCCATCTGCTTGCGCTCGGTGATGTCCAGGCCGGTCCCGATGATATACTCGATGCTGCCATCCTCACGGGTAATTACCGTGTTGGACCATGCGATCATACGGCGCGCCCCGTCCTTTGCCACCCAGTGATTCTCGTGCTGCTTGGGAAAATCCCCCGCGCATATTGCATTCCAAGTTTTCTGCACGCCCTCCATATCCTCCGGGGGGACCAGGGAATCCATGAACACACATCCCAGCACCTCTGCAGCTGAGTAGCCCGTGATTTTTTCACATGCCCGGTTGAAACGTCTGATCCTGCCCTCTCTATCAAACACGACCACCAGCACTCCGGCTGTGTCCAGCACGGCCGCGCTGATGTCGCGTTCTTTCCGCAGCATGTCCACTGTCCACGGCTGTTCATCGAAGAGACTGCTGTTTTTCCCCAGTGGTCCGGCCATATCGCTTCTCTCCCCGGAAACCAGTTGGCCATCCACTTACGATGCCGGTTTCCTTGGTGCTTTCACTCCCATAGTCACGCATTCATTAAATAATATATTTTTGTCGTATTGTATATGCACCAAAACCCCAAATTTGAATAAGAAAATGGATTAATCTGTAGTGATTGCCGATAGTAACATTTTATCTTTAGTCAACAGGGGAACATCCCATTTTGCGTTGCTAAGCCACCGGGCTTCGTGCTACAAGGTGGGGCACAAAGTGGGGCACAATCAGTCCCTCCGAAGGAGATCTGAAAATCCGTCTTCTGTGATTTCAATAAGTTAGCTGTGGGGAGGTTCGATGAAACCGCCCCCCTCATCTCCACCATTTTTTTCTCATACCGCATGACCCTCCGTTATAACCGGATATCAGAAATTAAAGCCCCGCCTCCCTGTCCGAGGGCGGGGCTTTCGCTCAACTGCTTCCCGGGATGGTCACCTTCACGGACTCATCGACCTTGCGGAGGACCGTTCCCCGCCTCCCCTCAGCCTTTATCTTGAGCGTGGTTTCGTCAACCCTCGTGTAGGAGAAACTAAAATCCCCTCCGTCTCTTCCGATGGTATCGGCGGCTTCGACGTATTCATCGACCGTCGGCCATATGCCACTGCGCATGTATTGCAGGCTGCCCCAGGACGTAACGCGGGCGCGCCCCTCGGCGAGAGCGGACTGAACTGCCTTCATCTTTGAATCCTCAACGAGATCGTAGTACGTCGGGAGGGCTATGGCCGCGAGAATACCCAGGAGTGCGAGAACCAGGACAAGTTCAACGAGGGTGAAGCCTTTTTTGTTGATAAAATGTTTCATACTTTCTGGCAGCCAACGTAAGTATAATTATCAACAGCATGTGTTTCTTTTGTTTCATTTTGCATAATTAAGCTCATGATTCAATCGGTCATTCGTCGTATTTTTTCTACGACTTGCGTATTAAGAAAGCAGTACGAAAAGGGACCACCATGATTAAAAATGTTCCGACAAAGGACCCTTAATGTCTCTGATGACTCCGGAGAATGACCGGCGGGCGGTTTTCTCGAGGCGAAACGGCAGGATACAAAGTTCTTGCAACCCCCTGACGGCTCTGTTAGAAAATTCCACATCATTCGAGGGTTCGGCCGGTCACAGGTCTGCAGGGAACCCTCGACCTGTCAGGGGTTACCGCATCTCATGAAGGAAATTTTCACTGTCCGGGAATTGACGGAACGTATCCGCTTCGTTCTCGAGTCGAGTTTTGATTCCATCTGGGTGGAAGGGGAAATTTCAAATCTCAGAAAACCCGCCTCAGGCCACCTTTATTTCACCCTCAAGGATGATCAGGCCCAGATCAGGGCCGTCATCTTCCGTCCCGTCTATCGAGCCATGAGATTCGAAATCCAGGACGGCATGCACATCATCTGCCGGGCGAGGCTCAGCGTCTACAAGCCCCGGGGCGAGTACCAGATCATCATCGAGGCGGCCGAACCGAAGGGTGTCGGAGCCCTCCAGATCGCCTTCGAACAGCTGAAGGCGCGCCTCGAGAAGGAGGGTCTTTTCGACCCCGCGCGCAAGAGACGGATCCCCTTTCTACCGGGAAGGATCGGGGTCGTTACTTCCCTGAGCGGTGCCGTCATCCGCGACATCCTCAACATCACGGGGAGACGTTTCCCCTCCGTCGACATTGTCATTGCCCCTGTTCGCGTCCAGGGGGCCGAAGCCCCCCTCGAGATCATGGAGGCCCTGGCGAACCTGAACGCCCTGCCCGACGTGGAGGTCATCATCGTCGCCCGCGGCGGCGGGTCCCTGGAGGATCTCGCCCCCTTCAACGACGAACGGGTCGCACGGGCCATCTACGAATCGAGGATACCCGTCATTTCGGCCGTGGGTCATGAGATTGACTTCACCATCGCCGATTTTGTGGCCGACCTCCGGGCGCCCACACCTTCCGCCGCGGCGGAACTGGTCGTGCCGGTGAAGCATGAACTCCGTGAATCCTTGGGCCGGCATTATCGTCGACTGGAATCCCATCACCGCAGGTTGATGGAAAACCTCGCTGAGCGGGTCGAGTCTCTGCGGGGGCGTCTCCGGGACCCCCGGAGGCAGATCGCCGAACTTCGAATGGCCCTGGATGAATTCTGCGACAAACTGTCGGCGGCCATCCGGCGGGGGACTTCGGAGAAAAAAACGCGGACCGCGGCCGAACTGCGCCACCTCATGTCCCTGACACCCCTGGCCTCCGTCAGGAACTCGCGGTTTCTTATTGAAAATATGAGAAAAAACATGCTAACTGGGTTCTTCCGAACAATGGATAATGCAAGGGGAAAGCTGGAGACCCACGCAGGCATCCTGGATTCCCTGAATCCCCTTGCCATACTGAAGAGGGGATACAGCATCGCCCGCAAGCTTCCGGAGGGTCTGATCATCAAAGAGGCCTCAACCCTGACGGTGGGGGATGAAGTGGGCGTCAAGGTTTCCGAGGGGAGTTTCAACGCCAGGGTAATCCGCATCGACCGGGGGTAATCATCATGGCAGAAGAAAAATTCGAAAAGGCCCTTGCGAAGCTCGAGGATATCGTGAGGCGGATGGAGCAAGGGGACATGACGCTGGAGGAATCCCTCAAGGCCTTCGAAGAGGGGATCCGGCTCTCGAGGCTCTGCGCGAAAAGGCTCGACGAAGCCGAACGGCGGGTCCAGCTTCTCCTGAAGGCCGGGGAGGACCTCTCCGTGAAGCCCTATTCAGGGGAATCAGAGGAAACGGGAGCAGATGAAAAATAATCTTGAGGGTTACCTCAAGTCGAAAAAGGAAACCATTGACGCCGCCCTTGAACGCTATCTGCCCGACGTGAGTTCAGTCCCCTCCATTATTTTTGAGTCTGTCCGATACAGTGTCTTTGCGGGAGGGAAACGTCTCCGCCCGGTCCTCTGCCTTGCCTCCGCCGAGGCGGTGGGCGGTGAAACGGAGAACGTGCTTCCCGCGGCATGCGCCCTGGAGATGATCCATACCTACTCCCTCATCCACGACGACCTCCCGGCGATGGACGATGATGATTACCGGAGGGGCAAGCCGACGAACCACCGGGTCTTCGGAGAAGCCGTGGCCATCCTGGCGGGAGACGCCCTCCTGACGGAGGCCTTTCACCTGCTTTCAAAGAAGGAACTCTTCAAGGGGGTGCAGGACGGAAGTCTGATAAGGGTGATCCACGAGCTGTCCCGGGCTTCCGGTTACTTCGGCATGGTGGGCGGACAGGTCGTGGACATTCAGTCCGAGGGCCGGGCCCTGGATGAGGAGACCCTCTATTTCGTCCACACACACAAGACGGGCGCGCTCATGACGGCCGCCGTGCGGACGGGGGCCATCCTGGCGGACGCGACGGAGGAGCAGATCCACAACCTCTCCCAGTACGGGAGGGACCTTGGAATCGCTTTCCAGGTCGCCGACGACATCCTCAACGTGGAGGGGAACCGGGAGGCGCTCGGAAAAGAGACAGGGAGTGACGCACGGCTCAAAAAGCTGACGTTTCCAGCGGTGATGGGCCTAGAGGCGTCGCGCCTGAAAGCCCGGGAGTTCGTGGCGCACGCCCTCGCCCATCTCGAGTCCTTCGATGAGAGGGCCGAACCGCTGAGGGCCATCGCCCGGTATACCATTGAACGGCAGTCGTGACGGGCATCCTGACGAGGTTTCAATCCCATGCTCGAGAAAATAAACTCACCTTCCGATATCAGGAATCTTCAGCTGAATGAGATGGAGATCCTCGCCGGGGAGATCCGCGAGACGATCATTGAAACCGTGTCCCGGACGGGCGGGCATCTGGCCCCGTCACTGGGGACGGTGGAACTGACACTGGCCCTCCACTACGTCTTCGATACCCCCCGGGACAGGATCGTCTGGGACGTCGGGCACCAGGCCTATGCCCACAAGATCATCACGGGCCGAAGGGAGCGTTTTCACACCCTGCGCCAGAAAGACGGCATCAGCGGCTTCACCCGCAGGGAGGAGAGCATCTACGACGCTTTCAACGCGGGCCACAGCAGCACCTCCATATCGGCCGCAGCCGGCATCGCCGAGGCCCGGTGCCTGAAAGGCGAAGATTTCAAGGTGATCGTCGTGATCGGGGACGGATCGCTCACGGCGGGGATGGCCTTCGAGGCCCTGAACTGGGCCGGCGACCGGAATAAAGATCTCATCATCGTTCTGAATGACAACGAGATGTCTATCTCCCCGAACGTGGGGGCCCTGTCATCCTACCTCAACCGCATCATGACGGGGCACAAGATGATGAAGTTCAGGTCGGACGTGAAGAACTTCCTGAAGACCCTGCCCAACATCGGCGAGCAGGTATTGAAATTCACCCAGCAGGCGGAAGAATCGCTGAAGGGTCTCTTCGTTCCCGGGGTCCTCTTCGAGGAACTTGGGTTTCAGTACGTCGGACCCCTGGAGGGCCATCGGCTCGATCATCTTATCAAAAATCTCCGGAACGTGAAGGAACTCAGGAAGCCCGTCCTCGTTCACGTCGTCACGGAGAAGGGCAAGGGATATCGCTTCGCCGAGGAATACCCGTCGCGTTTTCACGGCCTGGGACCTTTCGACCGGAAGACCGGCCGGCCTGTGTCCGACGGTTCCGGCGTGCCCACTTACACGGAGGTCTTCGGCAAAACCCTCGTTCAATTCGCGAAAGAAGATTCGAAGATTGTGGCCATCACGGCGGCCATGTGTTCCGGCACGGGCCTGGACCCCTTCTGCGAAGAACTGCCGGAGCGGTTCTATGATGTCGGCATCGCGGAGCAGCACGGTGTGACGCTGGCTGCGGGGCTTGCCGTGGAGGGGTTCAAACCCGTCGTGGCCATCTATTCCACCTTTCTCCAGAGGGCCTATGACCAGATCCTCCACGATGTCTGCCTGCAAAACCTGCCGGTGGTTTTTGCCCTCGACCGCGGAGGCATTGTCGGCGAGGACGGTGCGACCCACCAGGGTATTTTCGATCTGGCCTATCTCAGATCCATCCCCAACCTGGTCGTCATGGCGCCCAAGGATGAAAACGAGCTCCGACACATGCTCAAAACCGCCATGGGGCTGTCCGGCCCCGTCTCCATCCGGTATCCACGGGGCCGGGGCGTGGGCGTGCCCCTGGAGGATCCTCCGCGGCCCATCGAGATCGGAAAGAGTGAGGTTCTGAAAGAGGGGAATGATCTCGTGATCCTCGCCATCGGATCCACGGTCTACCCCGCGCTTTCGGCCGCACGGCAACTCGGGAGCGAAGGGATCCGGGCGGCTGTCGTCAACGGCCGATTTGTCAAGCCCCTGGATGCCGAGCTTCTGTACTCCATTGCCGCCCGGGTGAAACGGGTCATCACGGTGGAGGAAAATGTCCTCATGGGCGGTTTCGGGAGCGCCGTGCTCGAGATGTTCCAGGAAAAAGGCCTTCGGGATATCGCCGTGAAGAGGTTGGGCATTCCCGATGTCTTTGTGGAGCACGCCACCCAGTCGGAGCTGAGGCGAAAATACGGTATCGACGAAGAGGGGATCAAGGAAGCCGCCCGGCAGATGAATTCCCGTTAAATCCCTTCCGCTCACCATGTGCCCGAAAAGCATCAAGGTCAGACTCGACAGACTTCTCGTGGATCGAGGGATCGCCCCGACACGTGAAAGGGCGAGGGCTCTCATCCTGTCCGGCATCGTCATGGTCGGTGAGGAGCGGGTGGACAAGGCCGGGGCCCTGTTGCCGTTCGACGCGGAGATTCGCCTCAAGGGCGAGGATCATCCTTACGTGAGCCGGGGCGGCGTCAAACTCAAGGGCGCTCTGGACGCCTTCGGCATCGATGTGGCGGGGCTTGTGGCCCTTGACGTGGGGGCCTCCACGGGCGGTTTCACGGATTGCCTCCTCCGGGCGGGGGCCAGAAAGGTCTACGCCGTCGATGTCGGATACGGGCAGTTTGCCTGGAAATTGAGGACGGACGAGAGGGTCGTCCTCTTCGAGAAAACAAACATTCGCTTTTTCGACGGCCGGGGAATCACGGATCCCATCGACATCGCGACGGTGGATGCCTCCTTCATATCACTGAAGCTGGTTCTCCCCCGTGTGGTGAGTCTCATCGGGGAAAAGGCTTCCATCCTGGCGCTTATCAAGCCTCAGTTCGAGGTCGGAAAAGGCGAGGTGGGAAAGAGGGGTGTCGTCCGGGATCCCGCCGCGCACGAGAGGGTGATCGAGGACACGACGGCATTCAGCCGGGGACTGCAGCTGGAGGTCCTGGGGATCTGTGAATCGCCGCTGCAAGGTCCTGCGGGGAACCGGGAGTTTTTCATCTATCTGAGGAAATGAGCTGAAAACGATGGAGATCAGACTGGCCAGGACGGCGGGCTTCTGCATGGGCGTGAGGAGGGCTGTCGACATGGTGCTCGACATCGCTCAGCACAAGGGCGATGAGAAGATCTACACGTACGGCCCATTGATTCACAACCCGCAGACGGTGGAGCTGCTGAAAAAACGGGGAATCGTTCCCGTCACCGATTTGAGCGACGTCGAGGAAGGCACCATCATCATCCGCGCCCACGGCATCTCTCCGCAGGAACGGAAACTCCTGCAGGACAAGGGTTTGAAGATCATCGACGCCACCTGTCCCCGTGTGGGGCGCGTCCAGGCCATCATCAAGAAGCACGCCGCCAGGGGCTATGCCGTGCTCATCGCGGGCGACCGGGAACACCCGGAGGTGGACGGCCTTCTCGGGTACAGCGCCGGACAGGGCCTCGTGATCGGGCGGCTGGAGGACGTGGAGACCCTGCCCGCCCTGGAACGTGTCTGCGTCGTTGCCCAGACGACGCAGAGTGCCGACGAGTACGCGAAAATCATCAAAAGGGTCAAGGAACGATTCCCCGACGTCGTGGTCTTCGACACCATCTGCGACTCCACGGAAAGGCGGCAGTCGGAGATAAAGGACCTCGCCTCCGAGATGGATGCCGTCATCATCGTCGGGGGGAAAAACAGCGCCAACACCCGGAGACTCGCGCAGATCTCCGGGGCGAGGGGCATCCCCACGTTTCACATCGAGACGGCCGAGGATCTAGGCGCGATCCCCATCGACGCCTACGAAAAGATCGGTGTTTCCGCGGGCGCCTCGACCCCCAACTGGATCATTGAGCGTGTGGTCGACCACATCACCGGCGGGTGGAGCCAGAAGAAGAAAACACTGAAGCAGCACCTCGTCAACGCCTGGCTCCTGACGGTGCGGACGGATATCTACTCGGCCCTGGGGGCCGGCTGCCTCGCCGTCGCATCGGCTTTTCTCCAGAGGGAATCCCTGAACCCCATCGCCGTCGTCATGGCCTCGACCTATGTTTTTTCCGTGCACACGCTCAACCGCCTCATCGACCGGGAGTCCACCCCCTTCAGGGGCTCCTTCCGGGAAGAGTCCTACCTGAGGCACGAGAAGGCCTTCACCTTCGTGGCCGTTCTCTGCATGTTCCTCTCGCTAGTGCTGGCTTACCTGATCGGTCTTGTGCCCTTCCTGGTCCTGTCTTTCATCTCGATCGCGGGCGCCCTCTACAACACGAGGATTTTCCCGAAGAGCTGGCGCTTCAGGAAACTAAAGGACCTGCCGGGCACCAAAAACGTCTTCATGGCCATGGCGTGGGCCTTCGTCGTGGCCGTTGTGCCTCAGGTGGATGTTGATCTCGTCGTCAAGCCGGCCATGGCCGTGGCCTTCCTCTTCACCTTCACCGTCGTGATCGTGCGGTCCGCCCTGTCGGACATCATGGACATCCAGAGCGATCGGCTCATGGGCCGTGAGACCATCCCGGTCGTCATCGGAGAGGACCGGACGAAGGGGCTCATGAAGGGGTTGTCCCTCTTTTTGCTCCTGCTTCTGATACTGTCTTTTCCCCTGGGATGGACCTCCACGGTGAGTTTTGCGCTGCTGGCCTGTGTGTTTTACATGTGGATTTGCTTCAAGCTTTGTGATAGAAAAGCGGCGTTTTCGGCCGCGGTGTTGAACGGGTTTCTGGAGACAAACTATGTGTTGGCCGGGTTCGTGGCCGCGATCTGGTTTGTTTTCAGGGCCCTTTTCCTTTTGGGGGTATTGCACTGAGGAAAGCCGGAGTTTTTGCCGTGTTTCGCGGCATGTATAAATATTCGTGCGGGAGAACGGGCATGTTCATGCGAATCATCGGGTGTCTGTCGGCTTTTGCCCTGATGGTGCTGGGCGGTTGCGGGGACCTCCAGTACGTGAAGACGACACCCGAGGCCAAGCATTTCCACCCCAAGTCCATCGGTGTCCTCCCCGTCGAGGTGGGCATCAACACGGAGGCCAAAGGCGTCATCGACAAGGTCATCGCCGACGACTTGATGAAGAGGAGGTGGCTGGAGAAAGTCCTGGCCTCGCCGGCCATCCAGGAGGAATTATCGAAGGACGAAGTGCTCCGCAAGGCCATGACCGATTACGTTTCAAAGCTGATGACGGTCAGCTTTTCGGATCCCGAACTTTCCAGCAGGATGGGTTCTGCCTTTCGTGTCGATGCGCTCCTCGTCTCCGATCTCGACTTCTGGGAATACACAACCCACGGAGAAAACAAGGTGGCAAGGGTCGGGCTGGCCTTGACCCTGGTGGAGGCCGGCACGGGGGCGGTCATCTGGAGCGCCAGGCACGAAGTACAGGAAAAATACAGGTGGTGGCGACCCGAGCTGGTGAATGTAGCAAAGAAGATTGTCGACCAGATGATCGACCGGATGCCGCATTGACGGGGCAAAGTCCCGCGGGTTCCGGGTACAGGGGACAGGGTCCGGGGGAGGAAAAACAGACGATCTGGACATACCGTATTTCGTGATTAACTTTAGATCTGGAAGGATATGGCAGGAGGATCGGTATGGTTGATCCCCATGAAGCGATTCGAATAATACCCAGTGATTAAGGGAGTTTCGTGATGAAAGAAAGGGTCAAGGAAGTCATCGAGAAGATCAGGCCGAATCTTCAGGCTGACGGCGGTGATGTGGAGCTGGTCGATGTCACCGACGACGGTGTGGTGAGGGTGAGGCTTATGGGAGCCTGCAAGGGCTGTCCCATGTCCCAGATGACGTTGAAGACGGGCATCGAAAGTTACCTGAAAAAATCGGTTCCCGAGGTCAAAAGGGTCGATTCTGTCTGATTTTTCGCCGGCAGGAAAAAGGTTGAATAAATCGCAAAAATCTGCGATATAGCCGCGGAATCGTCCGGCTCCCTCGGCAGTCAGCGGGTTCGTGAGCTGGATTTTTATATAGCCATTCAATTCTGGAGGTTTTTCGGAACATGTCATACACAATTACGGATGAATGTATCGCCTGCGGCAGCTGTGAGGAAGAATGCCCGGTCAAGGCCATCAGTGAGGGTGAGGAAAAATACGTGATCGATCCGGAACTCTGCACGGATTGTGGCTCCTGTGCCGATGTCTGCCCCGTGGAGGCGATTCTTCCCGGGGAAGAAAAGTAAGCATCGGCCCTTCAGGGAATCGCAAGGGGAATCCGTTGACCCTCCAGGGGGAGATCGAGATTCCCCTTCTTTATATGGACAAACCGTCCGGGTGGCGTCTCCCATGGGACTCTTCATCACCTTTGAAGGCATTGAAGGCTGCGGCAAGACAACGCAGGTGAGGTTTGCCGCTGAATATCTTCGCAAAAAGGGCATCGCGCCGGTTGTGACCCAGGAGCCGGGCGGAACGCCGCTTTCCGATTCGATCCGGCGGATATTGCTGAACAGGGGGGGCTTCCGGATCGGAGCGAACGCGGAGGTTCTTCTTTTCGCGGCGGCCAGGGCGCAGCATGTGGAGGAGATCATTCTCCCTGCGCTGAAGGATAACAGGGTGGTCCTCTGTGACCGGTTCTCCGATGCGACCATTGTCTATCAGGGCTATGGCAGGGGGATCGAAATCGATGCCGTCAGGCGCGTCATCGACTTTGCCGCCCGTTCCCTGACCCCTGATTTGACCCTTCTCTTTGATGTCCCCGTGGAGCTGGGTCTGGAAAGAGCCCTGAGAAGAATCTCGAAAAAAAAGGGACCGGCACCCGAGGACCGCTTTGAGCAGGAGGGCCGGGAGTTTCACCGGAAAATCCGCCAGGGTTATCTGGATCTCGCGGGGCAGGAACCGGGCCGATTCCGGGTTCTGGATGGGTCTCGGAAAATCGAGGAGGTCCACCGGGACGTCTGTGCCCTCATCGACGCAGCGCTCAAGAGGTGATGCCGTGTCCTTTGAGGGTATTTACGGCCAGGATAAGCAGATCGCCATCCTCAGGCGATCGATGGAGAAAGGACGAATTCCCCATGCCTTCCTGTTCCACGGCATGAGGGGGGTCGGGAAAAGGACGACGGCCACGGCCTTCGCAAAAGCCCTCCTTTGCGAACGGGGGAGTGCCTGCGGCCTCTGTTCAGCCTGCCGGAAGGTCGAAAGCGGAAACCACCCCGACGCCGTCGTCATCAAGCCGCAGGGACAGTTCATCAAGATCGACGATATTCGCGATCTCCGCAACCAGATGAGGTTCAGGCCCCTCGAGGGGCCCAGACGGATTTTCATTCTCGTCGATGCGGAACGGATGAACATCGCCTCCGCGAATTCTCTTCTTAAAACACTGGAGGAGCCGTCCCCCGTCAATGTTCTCGTTCTGGTCAGTTCGCGACCCTACCAGCTGCCCATGACGATCCTCTCCCGGTGCCAGAAGCTTCGATTCCATCCGATACCCGCCGACGTTGTGGCCCGTTACCTCGGGGAGAAGGTCGGCCTCGACGGGGAGACGGCGGCCGCCCTGGCGGCCTCCTCGGGGGGGAGCATCGGCAGGGCCCTGGAGATGCACGGGGAATCCTATCTCGTGCGGAGAAAGCAGTTCATTGAAAAAATCTGCGAAGGCTTCTCGGACCCCCTGAAGGGGATCATCTTCGCCGGCGATTTCGGCAAGGACAGGAAGGAGATCCAGCTGCGGTTCGAGATCCTGAAAAGCTGGTATCGGGACCTCATGGTCTACAAGGAAACAGGGGAGACGAAAAAACTCGTCCACCGGGACTTTGCAGAGGCCGTCGAGTCGATGGCCGCGGGCATGACGCCCTCCGACATCCTCAGGGCCCTTGAAACCGTTGAGTGGGCCTACCTGGCCCTGGAGAAGAACGCGAATAAACAGTTGACTTTGGAAGCGATGGCTTTTAAATTATCCGGGCAGGCATAACCTTTTGAAATCATTCAATCCTGCCTGTGAGGTGCGGCCGGGATCCCGGGTGCCCGCAAGGAGTTCGACCACCGTTGAAAAATATCGTCAGTGTCAAGGTTGAAAAGGAGGGGAAGGTCTTCAGCTTCAGCGCGGGTGACATTCCCCTGAAAAAGAACGAGCGGGTCATTGTCCACACCGACAACGGTCTTTCCATGGGTCTGGTCGTGTCGGAGGTGAAATCCGTCCCCCTTCACAAGCTGCCTACGGATCTGAAGAACATCGTCCGGAAGGCCACGGAGGAGGACATCCGGTCCAGTGAATCGAACCGCGGTCTCGAGGAAGAGGCCTTTGAATTTTGTTTCGGGAAGATCCGGGAACGGGGGCTTCCCATGAACCTGGTCGAGGTGGAAAGCAATTTCGACCGGAGCAAGCTGATTTTCTATTTCACCGCCGACAACCGGGTGGACTTCCGGGAGCTCGTAAAGGATCTCGTCCAGCGGTTCAAAACAAGAATCGAGCTGCGGCAGATCGGTGCCCGGAATGAATCCCGGATATTCGGCGGACTCGGCATCTGCGGGAGAAAGATCTGCTGCACGAATTTTCTCTACAATCTGGACCGCGTCTCCATCAAGATGGCCAAGGAGCAGAACATGCCCCTCAACCCCGAAAAGATATCGGGGCTCTGCGGCAGGCTCATGTGCTGCCTGGCCTTTGAGTTTGATGCCTATCTGGATATGAAACGCGGCATGCCGAAGTGCGGCAAGCGAATCACGACCCCCGAGGGCACGGGGAAGGTAAGCCGTCAGAATATCCTGAAAGGGACGATCTCCGTGGAACTGGAAGGGGGCAAGGAAGTGGAAATGGATATGAAGAAGATGAAGGGCCTCCAGCTCCAGGACAACGTCGTGCACCCCAAAAAGTAAAGTGTGTCGCCGGCGCCCTGTCGGGAACCTTCGATGGACAGCGCCCCGGGCAGCCCGGTGAAAGGAGCCTCTCCGTGAAGAGTGACAGTCGGGAAAAAGTCTTCTACGTGACGACACCCATCTATTACGTCAACGCGTCCCCGCACATCGGGCACGCCTACACGACCATCGTCGCCGACGTCATGGCCCGGTTCTACCGCATGGCCGGTTACGACGTCTTCTTCATGACGGGCACCGACGAGCACGGCGACAAGATCGCGGAGGCGGCGAAAAAGTCGAACGAGACCCCCAAGGCCTTCACCGACCGAATCAGCGCCCAGTTCCGAAACCTGTGGCCCCAGCTCAGCGTGACCAACGATTACTTCATCCGGACGACGGACGAAAACCACGTGCGAACCGTTCAGTACATCCTCCAGAAAGTGTATGATGCCGGGGACATCTATTTCGGAAAATACGGCGGCCATTACTGTGTCGGCTGCGAGCGCTTCTACACGGAGACGGAACTCGTCGACGGCAAGTGCCCCGACCACCAGACGGTCCCCGAATTTCGCGAGGAGAGCAACTATTTTTTCCGGATGAGCAAGTACCAGGACTGGCTCGTCCGGTACATCAGGGACAACCCCGAATTCATCCGCCCCGAGCGCTACCGCAACGAGGTCCTCGCCTTCCTGCAGCAGCCGCTGGAGGACCTCTGCATCTCGCGCCCCAAGTCCCGGCTCACCTGGGGGATCGAGATCCCCTGGGACAAGGACTACGTGACCTACGTCTGGTTCGACGCGCTCATCAATTACGTCACGGGCGTCGGTTATCCCGGCGGGAAAGAGTTCGACAAATACTGGACCGCCTCGGAGCACCTGATCGCCAAGGACATCGTCAAGCCCCACGGGATCTACTGGCCGACGATGCTCAAGGCCGCCGGCATCCCCCCTTACAGGAACCTCGACGTCCACGGATACTGGAACGTGGATCAGAGCAAAATGTCCAAGAGCCTGGGAAACGTCGTCCGGCCGCTGGACCTCAAGGACAAGTACGGTCTCGACGCCTTCCGGTACTTTCTCCTTCGCGACATGGTCTTCGGACTCGATTCGAGCTTCAGCGAGGAGGCCCTCGTACAGAGGATCAACGCCGACCTGGCCAACGATCTCGGGAACCTGGTGAGCCGCGTGGTCGCCATGGCCGTGAAGTATTTCAAGGGGAAGGTCCCCGAGGCCGGGACGCCGGAAGAGACCGATCGGAAGATCACCGACGGGGCCCTCAAGACCTTCAAAGACTTCGACGTCTCCTTCCGGGAGCTGACCTTCCACAAGAGCCTTATCGCCCTCTGGGAGTACATCAACGTGGCCAACAAGTACATCGTCGAGACGGAGCCCTGGACGCTGGCGAAGGATCCGGCGAAAGGATCGCGCCTGGGAACGGTGATCTACAATCTCCTGGAGTCGCTCCGGTTTGTGGCCTACCTGATCGCCCCCTTCATGCCCGGCACGACGAGAAAGATTCTCGATCAGATCGGCCTGAAAGACATGAAAGAACTCCGGTTCGAAGACCTCAACAGGTGGGGAGGACTCAAGCCCGGGAGCACCGTGGTCCGCGGCGAGGTACTCTTCCCGAGGGTTGAATACAGGAAAGAGGAGGAGGCGCCCGTGAAGACGTTCGAAAGCCTGCCGGATATCCCTTATGATGAATTTCAGAAGATCGACCTTCGCGCGGCGAAGATCCTGGAAGCCGAAGCCGTTCCAAAGTCGGCGAAACTCGTGAAGCTCAAAATTGACTGCGGCGAGGTGCGCACCATCGTGGCGGGGATCCTCCAGGACTACAAGCCCGAGGAACTCGTGGGTAAAAGCATCGTCGTCGTTGTGAACCTGAAGCCCACAAAACTCATGGGCGTCGAATCGCGCGGAATGCTGCTGGCGACCGATGCCCTGAAGGGGGGTCTGTCCCTGGTGATGTTTGACAAAGAGACCGACCCCGGTGCGAAGGTAAGATGAACGGCGCACACAGCGGCCGGTATCGCCGGCGGGCCGGGGAAGACACCCCGCGGGCGATCAGGCGAACCGCGCACAGGCATCATGCCACGTGAACATCGGGTGGCCGGGTCCACCCTCAAAAAATAAACGGAGGTTCCTCGAATGAAATTAGCGAACTACTTTGACAAGATGAAAGGATTCGGTATTCTTTCAACGGCGGATTCAAACGGGAAAGTCAATGCCTCGGCGATCTCGAAACCCTTTGTCGTCGATGAGGGGACGGTGGCCTTCGTCATGCCGGGCAATCTCACCCACAAGAATCTGCAGTCCAACCCTCACGCGGCATATTATTTTCTCGAGAAAAGCGACAAATACGATGGTCTGCGGCTCCACCTGACCAAAATCAAGGAATCGCAGAATATGGCGGCCATCGAGGAAATCAGGTTAAAGCGCTACCCCATTTTCACCACGAAGTACGACAACGCCTCCAAGTACGCCGTTTATTTCAAGGTGGACAAAGTCCTGCCTCTCGTGGCCTCCGGTGTGCTCAAGCGCGGCGTCAGGCAGCCATAGACCATGCCTCCGAACCGGGCGGGGGAGGTCTGGAAGTCAGGCCGCGGAGAGTCCAGGGCCGGGCGGCGGCCCGGGCCCTCGGGCGGAATGACGCCGGTATGTCTTCCAGCAACCGGTGCGCTTGTCCGAGGCCATGCTAAAAAAGAAAACGAACTGTCATGAAAACGCTCGAAGACTGGGAAAAACAGTATCCTGAAAAATTTGCCTCCGAGGAGCAGGTGTTTGCGAACATCCATCGGGGGGACACCATTTTTATCGGTTCAGCCTGCGCCGAGCCCCAGTACCTCGTCCAGGGTCTCATCCGTTATGTCCAGTCCCACCCGAAGGCCTTTTTCGACGCTGAAGTGCTCAGCATCTGGTCTCTCGGCGTGGCCCCCTATGCCACGGAGAAGTTCAAGGAAAACTTCCGCCACAATTCCTTCTTCATCGGAGACAGCACCCGCAATGCCGTCAACCAGGGGCTCGCCGACTACACGCCCGTCTTTTTGTCCCAGGTTCCCGAAATCTTCCGCCGGGGTCTCGAGCGCGTGGACGTGGCGCTCATACAGACATCACCGCCCGACGAGCGCGGCTACATGAGCGTGGGGGTCAGCGTGGACATCGTGATGGCCGCCGTGGAGGCGGCCGGCATCGTGGTGGCACAGGTCAACCGGCACATGCCCCGGGTCCACGGCGACACCTTCATCCACATGGGAGACGTGGATTACGTGGTACCCCATGACGAACCGATCCTGGAGTACTCGACGGAGGCGGACACGGATATCACCCGCCGGATCGGCGAATACGTGGCCAAGCTCGTCGAGGACGGCGACACGATCCAGGTGGGTTACGGCTCCATCCCGAACGCCGTTGTCGCTAACCTGAAGGGGAAGAAACATCTCGGGGTGCACACGGAGCTGCTGAGCGACGGCATCGTCGATCTGATCAAAAAAGGTGTCATCGACAACACCCGCAAGACCGTCAACCGGGGAAAGACCGTGGCCACATTCTGCATGGGGAAAAAGTCCACCTACGAGTTTATTCACGACAATCCGGCCGTCAGTTTCCAGCGGATCGACTACACGAACAATCCGTTTCTCATCGCCCAGCACGACAACATGGTCGCTATCAACTCCGCCCTTGAAATCGACCTCACGGGGCAGGTCACGGCCGAATCCATCGGCAGGACCTTCCACAGCGGCATGGGCGGCCAGGCCGACTTCATGCGCGGCGCCGTACGGTCCCGGGGCGGGAAGCCCATCCTGACGATTCAATCCACCGCCCACAACGGCACCGTCTCGCGGATCGTTCCGACCCTCAGCCAGGGCGCGGGAGCGACGCTGACCCGCGGAGACGTCCATTACGTCGTGACGGAATACGGCATCGCCTACCTCCACGGCAAGAACATCCGGGAGCGGGCCATGGCGCTCATCGCCGTCGCCCACCCGAAATTCAGGGAATGGCTCGTCGAGGAGGCGAAGAAGGCGGGCTTCGTCTACCCGAATCAGGCGATCATGCCCGGCGAAAAGGGAAGATACCCGGAAGAACTGGAGACCTACCGCAAAACCAAGACCGGCATGGATATCTTTCTGCGGCCCATCAAGATATCCGATGAACACCTGGAAAAGGATTTTCTCCATCGCCTCTCCGACCGCAGTCTTTACCTGCGATTTATCTCGAAGCGCCAGGACATGCCCCACGACAGGCTCCAGGAGCTCGTCGTCATCGACTACACGCAGGAGATGGCGATCGTGGCCGTCGTCGACGAAGGCCAGAAGGGACACGAGAAATTCGTCGGCGTGGGACGCTACTACATTTACCCCGACCGGCAGAGCGCCGAGATTGCTTTTGCCGTGCGGGACGACTATCAAAACAGGGGCATCGGGCAGGAACTCCTCTCCTATCTCACCTACCTGGCCAAGCGGCAGGGGCTGCTGGGTTTCACGGCGGAAGTCCTGGCCGCCAACGAGCCCATGCTTCACGTCTTCGAGAAGGGGGGCTTCGAGATGCAGAGGCGGACCATCGCCGGGCTCGTGGAACTGAAGATGATGTTCAAGCAGGAAGGGGCTGCGCGGCCCCAGAAACCGTAGGCATGAAACGTGGATTCCCCCGGGCTTCCGGTTGAAGAGAATCCACGCGAATAAACATTTCACCGGGGGAACCGCCCGCAGGGCGATTCCCGCCGAACGAACAGGGAGGCAGCTCAATGGACGAAATATCCTATAGTCGGTCCCTTGACAAGCGGATCGAGGAACAGGTCAAACGATGGCAGGCGGACCAGAAGAAAAAGTACAAAAAGCCGATACGGCCCGTCATCACTATCTCCCGGCTTCCCGGCGCCATGGCGGGCGAACTGGCCGGCAAACTGGCCAAGGACCTGGACATCGATCTCTTTGATCAGGAAATCGTGGAGAAGATCGCCGAGAGTGCCGACAAGAGCAAGCGGGTTGTTGAATCCCTCGACGAGCAGGACCGCGGCATCCTCGAGGAATGGATCACCGCCCTGGGAGAAAACCACATGTGGTCCTACGAATACCTCCAGCATCTCACCAATGCGGTCGGCGCCATCGGGGCCCACGGGCATGCCGTCATCGTCGGCAGGGGGGCCAGCTTCATCCTGCCCAGGGAGGTGTGCCTGCGCGTGCTCGTGGTCGCACCGCTGCTGGTCAGGATCAAGAACGTCATGATCAAATTCAAAGTCTCCGACAAAGAGGCGTCACGGCAGGTGATGAGACTGGATGCGGAGCGCAAGGCCTTCATCCAGAAATACTTCCATGCCGACATGATGGATCCGACGAATTACGATCTCGTCATCAACACGCACAATATCGACATCGATCTGGCGGCCAGGCTCATCAAGGAAACGTTCAATTCGCGTCACTGGTACGACTATTCCGCCAAGAAGAAGTAGGGAACAATCGTGATGACAAGCCTTGACGCCATTTTCTCCCCGAAGGCCGTTGCCGTCATCGGGGCCTCCACCACCCCGGGCAAGGTGGGATACGACATCTTTGCCAACATTCTGAAGGGCGGCTACCGGGGGACGCTCTATCCCGTCAACCCCGCGGCGAAGTCCATCCTGAGCATGCGGTCTTACCCCACGGTAGAGGATGTCCCCGACACCGTGGACCTTTCCATTATCGTCCTGCCCGCGGGGGCGACCCTGACGGCGGTGGAGGAGTCCATCCGGAAAGGTGTGAAGGGGATTGTCATCGTCTCTGCGGGATTCCGGGAGATCGGTGCAAAGGGCCTCGAGTTGGAAAACAGGATCGTCTCGGTCTGCCGTGAAGCCGGAGTCCGTGTGGTCGGCCCGAACTGCCTCGGTGTCATCAACCCTCTCCCCCGGGTGAGCATGAACGCGAGTTTTTCAGCCCGGATGCCCGGCCCCGGCAATATCTCCTTCATCTCCCAGAGCGGTGCTCTCTGCACGGCCGTCCTTGATTTTGCCGCGGACCGGGGTTTCGGTTTTTCCAAGTTCATCTCCATCGGCAACAAGGCCGACGTGGATGAGGTGGATCTTCTCCAGTACCTCCACGAAGATGCCGACACGGCCGTCATCATGATTTATATCGAAGAGCTTCGGAAGGGCGAGGCCTTTATCGCCATGGCCAAGGAGGTCACCTCCGGAAGCAGGCCCACGCCGGTCCTGGTCGTCAAATCCGGCAGGACGTCGGCGGGGGCGAGGGCGGCGGCCTCTCACACGGGGGCTCTCGCGGGGACCGAGGCGGTCTACGAGGCGATCTTCAAGCAATCGGGGATCATCCGGGCGGAATCGGTCAACGAACTCTTCGATTTTGCCAACGCCTTCGCCTACAAGCAGGAAAGCCCTCTGGGGAAACTCCGGAGGAAACTCCCGGGCGGGAAACGCGTGGCCATCATCACGAATGCCGGCGGACCCGGGATACTGGCCACGGACATGACTGTCTCGGCGGACCTCGAGCTTGCCCGGTTCAGCGAGAAGACCATGGAGGATCTGGCCCGGCATCTGCCCTCGACGGCCAGCGTCCGCAATCCCGTGGATGTCATCGGCGACGCGACACAGGACCGCTACGAAAACGCCTTATGGACGGTTATCCGGGACGACGGGGTGGACGGGGCCCTTGTGATTCTCACGCCCCAGTCGATGACGAACGCCCTGGGCACGGCCGAGGCCATCGTCCGGGTGGCCCGGGGAACCCACAAGCCGATCATCTGCTGCTTCATGGGTGTCGTCGACGTATCGCCGGGGGTAAAGTACCTCCAGGAACACGGCTACCCTGTCTACCAGTTTCCGGAAAACGCGGCGAAGGCCATGGGGGCCCTCTATCAGTATACGGGGTGGCTCAACCGCGAAGAACTGCCGGAATGGACTTTTGCTCACGACCGGCAGCGCGCCGCCTCGATCATCGCCGATTGCCTGGCATCGGGCAAGACGCACCTCGGGGAGGTCGAAGGGAACGAAATCCTGAAATGTTACGGTTTCAGAACGCTCCCCGCAAGGCTGGCGGCCAGCGAGGAAGAGGCCGAAGTCATTGCCGGCGAGATCGGTTTCCCCGTGGCCATGAAGATTGTCTCTCCCCAAATCCTCCACAAGACCGACGCCGGGGGAGTGGTCCTGGGACTCAAAAACGGGGAAGAAACCAAACGGACCTTCCGGGAGATTGTAAAGGGGGCCAGGAAATACAATCCCGATGCTGTCATCAGCGGCGTTCTCGTGGAGAAAATGGCCCCGCCCGGTGAGGAGGTCATCCTCGGCCTGAACCGTTACGATATCGGGCCGCTTCTGATGTTCGGACTAGGCGGCATCTTCGTCGAGATATTCAGGGACGTGGTCTTTCGCCTTGCACCCATCGGCAGGAACGAGGCGCACCGGATGATCGGGGAAATCAGGGGATTCGGTCTTCTCTCGGGGTTCCGGGGGAGACCCAGGGCCGATCTCGAGGTGCTCGAGCAAGCCATCGTGAGCCTTTCCGACCTGGCCGTCAATCATCCGGAAATCATCGAGATGGACATCAACCCGCTGCTGGTTCACGGCGAAGGAAAGGGCGCGACGCTCGTGGACTGCCGGATTCTGCTGAAAAAGCCCTGACGGACGGCTTCATCACATCTAGAGCAAGCTTCATCGCCCACCCGCGAAAACCGCGGTGCACAGCACCCGATCAGAAAGGGCGTTCCGGTTGTCGCGCCCTCATCATCACACATCAGCCGCCGACGTTGTCTCGCCGCCGTCGTGGTCAGGATTCAAAAGCCTGCAGAAATTTCCGCTCCCCTTCGTCGGTGCCGACCAGGATCAGCTCGGCGCCCTGGCGGATCTCCATCTGCGGGTCGGGGTTGATCGTCATGGCGCCGTCGCTCTTGATGGCAACGATGGAGCATTCGGTCATCTCGCGGATCCTGGAGTCGGCCAGGTTCTTCCCCACGAGCAACGCCGGGACCTTGAGACGGAAAATATTGAGCCCCTCGGCCAGCATCGCCGTGTCCTCGTTTTTCAGGAAGTTGTAGATGGCGTCGGCCCCCAGGGAGGCGTAGGACATGACGAAGTCGGCGCCTGCGCGGTGCAGCGTCGAGACGTTCCGATCGAGGTTCGCGCGGCTGAGGATCTGCATGTCCGGCCGCAGGCTACGGAGATACTTGGTCAGGTAGATATTCGTGGCGTCGTCGTGTGTCGTCACAAGGGCTGCGGGGGCCTTTTCAATCCAGGCCTTCTGAAGGGTGCGGATGTCGGCGGCGTCCCCGACGACGTAGTGTGCTTCGTCCTGCAGCCTTTTCGGGTTCTTCTCTATGACGAGATAGGGCCTCTCCCGTTCCTTGAACCGCTGGGCAATCGTGTCCCCCACCCGCCCGCTGCCGACGATGAGCACCGGATCCGTCGTCAGTTTGCATATGTGGTAAAAAGAGTAGATCTCATCATAGGCCGCCAGGTTCTTCTCGGAACCGGCCAGCAAAAGCACGCTGGTGCGCTCGATCAGACTGTCGGCCCTGGGAACCTCGAAGCGGCCCCGTTTCCAGATTCCCACGACGCTTACCCCCAGGTTCTCGCGCAACTTGCTCTCGGCCAGTGTCTTGCCGACCAGCGGGGTGCCCATAACGGGGAATTCCGCGATGATCAGCTCGTCATGGCGGCTAATGATGTTGGCCTTGCAGTCGCCGCCCACGGTCCACGCGGCCAGGGATCGGCCCAGCATATCGTAGATCGGGAGCACCTTGGTGCTGCCAGCCATGTCCAGAATGTCCTCGGAGTAGGGTGAATTGGCGGTGGTGAGGATGGAAACCTGTTCGCTCAGTTCCCGAACGGTGAAGGCGATGTTCGTGTTGATTTCATCGCTGTTGGTGGCCACGACCAGTGCGGCCTGCTCGACGCGCATTCTCCGGTAGGTTTCCGGGTCGTCGATATCCCCCACGGCCACCCGGACGCCCATGTCGTAAAGATCCATGGCACGTTTGAAGTCATCGACGATGACGACATAATCGTGTTTTTGATTCTCCAGTTTTTGAATCAACGCCATGGTGACAGGGTCGAAATTGGTGATGATAACGTGGTTGCGGGTCCCGGGCGGCAGTTCCCGGGGTGTCCGCTTTCTCGACTCCGCCTCGGTCCAGGGGGCATAAAAGAACTTGATGAACATGAAGGGTAGAAGGCTCAGAAGAAAGACCATCCCGGAGAGCAACACCACGATCGAAAAAGCACGCCCCAGATCTGACTGAAAGGTGATGTCGCCGAACCCCAGGGTCGACATGACCGTGAGGGTCCAATAAAACCCGGTGAGCCACGAGTGGTCCTTTCCCTCGGCGGCCATGATGAAATGAAAGAGGATGCTGTAAATCGTCACCATGACGGCCAGGACGACCAGGAACTTGATGAGCTGGCGGACGTTGCGCTTGGTGCTCTCACGCTGGAAGAAGTAGGAGATAAGGGCTGGGTTGTACTTCATTGCGGTATTCCGGATGAAGAGAGGGGTTATGTGCCGTGATGCCCCGGGGTGATCTCACTGCCCCGGTCTTAATTCCTCGATCTTTACCACGTTTTCGTACATGGAAAAGAGCGGGATTCGCCAGCCGTATTTCCAGATCTTGACCTGTTTTCCTTTTAACCGGACGGCATCGTTCTGGACGGTTCCCGCGTCGAACTTGAACCGGTATTTCGCGTCATAGTTGACCAGGGGCCGGTACTCCGTTGCGATCATGAACTTTCCGTCGACCTCTGCCATCTGGGCATCGGTGATACGGGTCACGACCGTGTCCGAGACGAAATAGCTGAAGAGAACGGCGAGGACAAGAAAGAGGGATACGCAGAGTATGACCAGGACCCTTGTGTTCTTCAGGAATGCGGGCATTTGAACTTTCTCCTCTCTCGTCGTGACGATGTCCTCAGAATTCCTCAATCGTGAGTTTGACCATCCTGTCCCCCTGCCGGATCGCGTTGACCACGTCCATCCCTTCGGTCACTTTCCCGAACACGGTGTGACGGCCGTCGAGGTGAGGCTGGGGCGAGTGGGTGATGAAGAACTGGCTCCCGTTCGTGTCGGGTCCCGCATTGGCCATGGAGATGACGCCTTTTTGGTGCTTGAGCGGGTTTCCCTTGACCTCGTCCTCGAAGGAATACCCGGGTCCTCCGCGCCCCGTGCCCGTGGGGTCACCCCCCTGGATGACGAAATTATCGATCACCCGGTGAAAGGTGACGCCGTCGTAGAACCCCTCCTTAGCGAGAAAAACGAAGTTGTTAACCGTCTTCGGGGCGTGTCGGGGGTAAAGCTCGAGGACGATATCCCCCTTTGTCGTCTCGACCGTCACACGGTAGGTCTTCGCTGCGTCAATCTGCATCGCGGGCGGATTACGCCACTGCTTGTTAGACATTGATCTATTCCCCCTGTTAAGTCTGTCGAGGTCCATTTAGTCATGCCGCAAAGCGACAGGCATCAGGCTCACGGCTTCCGCTCAGCCCTTGCGTCACTCACAGCTGCGCAAAATGCTCACTCCCCCTCGTCGTAAGCTTCCGCTTTCGTCTTTTGGACGGTCACTCTCCCTTTCCCGGACAGACTCGGCGGCGCCGGGACGGGGACATCGACGGGTCTGATGAATTTCCGCACGATATCGTCCGTCTTCAACACGTTGAGCTTCTCGAAGAGGAAGTAGAATTTCTCCTCCAGCTCTTTCCCGATCCCTTTCAGGACATCGGGCGGGAGGTTCCACATGTCTTTCTTGAAGGGCCCGAAACCTTTCTTTCGCGTCTTGTAGATAAACTGCTCGTCGGTGTCCTTCGCGCCCTTCTCGCTGGCAAGGTCTTTCCGGATGTAGTCGTAGATCCGTTTGCGGAGGTCCCCGGGGAAGGCGGGGTGATCGTAGATCATGTTCTGAAAGGCCGTGGCGAGGTGCACTTCGGCGGTCCCCCGTTTCGGGAAGTGGTCGAAGGCTTCATCGGGCAGGGTCGAGGCCCCGTGCTGGACGGCGCCGGACATTCCGAATTCCTTCCGGGCGGCCTTCGAAAGTGTCTCCAGCGTGTCGAAGTCAAGCTTCACTTTTGCAATCGAGCCGTCCGGCAGGACCACGCCACCGTGGGACGTCCCTGTCTGGACGCTGATCTTGCTCAGGCCCTTGAGGCCCTTTCCCTTCTTTGCCAGCTCTTTTCGATAGCCCGTCATGAAACCCCGGAGCTCTTCGACGGTGCTGTTCTTTCCGCCCACTTCGCCGATTTCCCCCCCCACGGAGGTGGTGATTCCCCGGGGCTCGATTTCTCGAACCAGGGCGGTGATGTCGGCCGCGATGGCCGCGTTGTTCCTCTGCTGCTCCTCGACGGTTGCTTTGCCCAGGTCGACAACGGTGGAAGAGTCAATGTCGATGTTGTAAAACCCCGCCTGGATGCCTTCCCGCACCAGCTCCTTGACCGCATCCACTTCCCTCGCAGGATCCGCAGCGAACTTTTTGGCGCTCACCTGGAAGTGGTCGCCCTGCAGAAATATGGGACCGCGGTACCCGCTCTTGATGGCCGCCGCCGTGACCGATACGGCATACTCCACCGGCCGCTGCTCCGTGTATCCAATCTCCGATCTTGCGATTTCGAAGATGACGGGACCGACTTTCCCCCGCAGGGCGGCCCGGAACACGGCCTGGGCCGATTCGTAGGCGAGTCCCCTCAGGTTGATCGCAGGGACGGTGAAGCCCGAAACCTCCCCCCTCCCCATGGCCTCATACAGGGCATGGATGGACGAGGGGATGATGCCCAGCGCCGCGCCGGCGCGACGGATGATCCAGCGTGCCGCTTCCTTCACGCCTTCGTCGGGGCTGAGGACGGCTGTGTATACGAGGTCATCGATGATCGAGGCCCTGAGCCTTGCCTCGTCGAGAACACGGACGCTGTCCCCTTCGGACTGCAGAACCCCTGAAACCCCCTTTTTCAATGCATCAACGCTGTTGTACACCATGCTTATACCCCCTTGCGGTGACGGGTCCCGCACCCTGTCCCCCGGTTCGACTCTGTCATCTATATTGAAACGATGCGAACCTGTGCTTTTCCGCGATCATACACAAAGAGAGCCGGCTGGGAAATGGTCCGATGGGCAGGGCCACCACGCGTGGGCCGTCTTACGGCAGGTACTCCTTCACCTTCTCCACTTCGAAACGGCTCCCGATATAGATCGGCGATCGATGGTCCAGCTTTTGGGGTTTAATGGTGAGAATATCGGATTTCCCGTCCGTGGCCATGCCGCCGGCCTGCTCGACAAGAAAGGCCATGGGCTGCAGTTCGAAAATCAGGCGAAGCTTTCCCTGGGGGCTCTTCTTCAGGGCCGGATAGGTGAACACCCCTCCTCTTTTGATGAGCACCTGGTTGATGTCCGGCACGAAGCCCCCGCTGTAACGCAGCTTGTATCCTTCCGCTTCCAGAAACTCGACGTACTTGAGGTGTTCCGGCGTCCAGTCCTTTCGCAGGCCGCCCAGTCCGTAGATGGAACCGCGTTCCTCCAGGGTGATGTTTTCTTCCGAAAGCACATATTCCCCCTCGCGGTTGAGGACGAACTCATGTGTCCCCTTGCCGGCGGAATAGACCATGGTGATCAGGGGTCCGTAGGTGATGTACATCGCAGCGACCATGGAGTCCCGGCCGGAAGCATCCAGAAGAGGGGCGTTGTGAATTCCGACGATGGTGCCGATGGAGAGATTCGTGTCGACGAGGGATGAGCCGTCGAGGGGGTCCGCCGTCACGTAGTATTTGGCTTCTGCCGTCTGAAACGTGATGACCTTGTCGGACTCTTCCGACACATACTCCCGCACGAATCCGGAGAATTCGAGCTGGTGGATGAGAATCTCGTCGGCGCTCCGGTCCAGGGCAAGCTGATCGTCACCGTGAATGTTTTTGAATCCGGCGAGCTTGCGATTTGCCTCGTGGATTTTGGCGGATATGTATTTTCCCGTGACGGCAATCTGCCAGATGAGCCGGCGAAGATTCATTTCGATGCCGGCCATCCACATGTGGCGCCGCAGATCGACGATAAACTTGCTGTAGTCCGAAATGTTCGTCATGCCCGATCTTTCCTCCCGCGTATTTCAAGTGCCCCATTTAAACAGGCGTTTGCCTTTTTGACAAGAAAAATTCTGGTTGCCTGCGATTCCATATTCCCCCTTGTAAAATCGGTCGGCTGGCGATAGATTAAGCCTGCAATAAATTTCTTCAAAGGGAATGAGGCTTTTCCCGTCAGGCCTATGATTCGAGAGATCGTCACCTGGCCCTGCGTCGGCTGCGGATACTGCTGTGTCGCGAGGACGTGCACCTTCGGCGTGAGCAGGCACCCTGAGGCTCTGGATCGGGTCTGCCCCGAACTCCAGTGGAACGGCCGTCGCTACATCTGCAAATTGATGCAGATAGAGGGGCGGACGGGCTCTTTTTACCGGATGGAGCTGCGCTGCGGAAACGGCTGCGTCTCGCAGAATCCATGGCGAAGGGATGTCCGGGAGAGAACACCCGATGAAATCGCCGCGGTCGAAAAGAAGTCGACGCTTCGGAAAGGTGGATTCAGGGGTCTTAGTCTTTGAAGGCGGCGTTGGGGTTGACGGCGGGGTCGTGTGCGCAGTCGTAACAGTAGTAAGCAGGCCATACGCACCCGCAGCCGGAGCCGATCAGTTCAAAGACCGCGCAGGACTCGCAGAGAACCGCCTCGCAGCCTAGGCATCTCGCGAATATTTTCGGGTTTCCACATTTTGCGCAGACACGTTCTTTTGCAGAGGGCTTTTTATTTTTCATATTGCTATTTTGACGCAACGGGCCGGATTTGGCCAGAAAAATTTCAACCGGTGTTCCGGTGGATTCGAGCACGGCCCTTGCAGGGAAAGGCATCACCCCGGGTACCGGGGGATCTGACCGCCGGCGACGAGGAGGATCTTAAACGTGTTAAAGGGAAAGAAGAAGGAAAACGAAGGAGCACGGATATCCCCTGATGAACTGCTGTCCGTCATGGGCCGTACCCCCGCCGATAACCTCGAGGGGCTTGAGACATCCTATCCGTGGAAGAGCAAGATCACCGGTCAGATGATCAGCGCCCTTTTCAAGCAGCAGAAAGCACTTGAAGCCATCAGCAAGGACCCGGTCCACTGGGGTCCCCTGTCCTTTACGGCGTCGATCCAGAACGCCATGATCGAACGGTTCCTGACGGGGCCCATCAAGGCCCATGCGCGCCTTGCCGCCAGGGCGGGAAGAAACCCGGACTTTTTCGGGGACATGAACGGCTGGATTTACAAGAACTACGCCCGGCTGCTTCACAGCCTGACCGGCTATTTCATCACGAACGGGCATTTCGATCGCGGGAAAGCGCGGCTGGTTTCTTCCTCGCCGGAAGGCCAGGCCTTCCTGCGGGAATACATCGATGAATTTTTGTATCTGGAGAGGAACTACAGCTCCATCGGACTGACACGGCTCAAGGCGATGAAGGACCTCCTCAAGAGCCTCCTGATGGTCATTACGGAAAAACCGCTTACGGGGGAGCCCCTTCCTTTCATGGAGGGAACCTGCAGCGGGTTGTCGCCGCAGACCGTGGAAAAGTATCTCGAAGAGAACCGGCAAAGATTGGAAAACCTGCACCATGAGAAGGCCTTTGACCTGAAGGAATTCTCTGAATGGTCGACCCTGGGCAAGATCGGTTATTCATCCTTCGAAGTGGTGGAGGGATCGAAGTTGCATAGTGTGACGCTCCGGTATTACCCCCTGCCGCCGGATGTGAAGCCCAACGGCAAAGTCCTCTACATGGCCACGCCCCTCATCAACAAGCCCGAGATCTTTGACCTGGCCAGGGGCAAATCCGTCATCGAGGGGATGCTGAAGGAAGGGTTTCAAATTTACCTTGCGGATCACGGCGAAGCGGAGCCGGATGACGCGGAACTGGGCCTTGATTTTTACGGTAGAACGGTTCCCGATACGTACCTGGATCTGATCAAGGCGCGCCACCCGGGTCAGGAGATTCACGTGATGGGATACTGCATGGGAGGAACCATCATCCTTCCTTACCTGGCCAGACGTGCGGAGGAGCGCCTCGCCAGGGGGGAGACTATGGATATCCGGAAGGTCGTCCTGATGGCCTCGCCCGTGTTGTTTGACGACGGCCTGAGCGGGCACGGAGCCATGCGGGAGGTCATCCGGGGGAGTTACGACCCGGTTCTCATGGAAGCGCTGTACAAATCGGTGAACATTCCGCCCCAGCTTATCGAAGCCGGAATGAACGAGATCCAGCCGGGCGTCCAGTATACCGTTTCCCTGGGATTCTACGGCAGGGCCTGTCGCCTGGATGCCATTCACGACTCGGCCCATTTCCTCTACTGGTTGACGCACGGCACGAAGTTTCCCGCCAGGGCCCACGGGGAGTGGATTACGAAATTCTTTCTCGGTAATGAGCTCTGGGAGGGGAAATACCAGCTTTCTTCATCCAATCCCGCCCTGGACGGCAAGCCCGTCGACATGGGCGCACTGCGTGAAGGGGGCGTGATGCTCTTCGATTACAGGGGCACGAGGGATCCCATTGCCCCGCCGGGTTCGTGCCGGGCAAGCGAAAAATGGGGACAGATACAGGATGGGAATATCCAGGTGGAAAGGGGCGGGCTGAACCGGACCATCGAAAAGAATATCGGTCACATCTTTGTCGTGAGCAAGAAACTCCTGTCGGAGTTTCTCGAGATGGCTGCGGCGTTTCTCAAATGAGAAAAGGAGGCTTTCAGCCTCCTTTTCTCATTTCAATTCTCGCATGCCGCGCTTACTCTTTGGACTTCGTTCCGCCTTTTTTCGGTGCGGCTTTTTCCTTCCCGAAGAGGGATTTCCAGAGCTGAAAGTAAGCCCTGGTCTGACCGGCAACAAAGTTTGACCACTCATCGATGAATGCTTCCGTCGATTCCATGCAGACCTTCATGACCTTTTCGGGTTGTTCCCCCTTCGCCCCGCCTGAACGGCCAGCTTCGGCCATTTTCTCCAGGTTGCTCAGCCACGCCGAGTAGACCTTCGCGTAGCTTTCCTGCCATCCGCGGGAGAATTTGACGAACTCGTCGATTCCCTGAAAAGATGGGACCGCCCCGACAGGTATGGACGAAAAGGATTGCTGCCAGGTCCGGAAGGTCTCGTCCCAGGGGGCCTTGTCGTAGGAAGGTGAAAATCCGTACATTTTCATGGGCTGCATGAACATCTCGAAGAGGTCTTTGTAAATCCCGCCGAATGAATCGGACCATTTCTTCATGATATCCTCCGGCCTGTCCTTGGCGGAAGTCTCCGCCGCATCCATCCAGGCCTTGGTCATCTTGCCGTACATGTCGAGACCTTTGGACATCATATCGAACCCCTCTTTGGGCCAGTGCGCGAAAAAGTCCGCCCAGGGCCCCTTGTCTTCCTGCATTGCCATAAAACTACCTCCTTTCCTGTAGGCTGAATATTGACTTTGCGATTAATGCCACTCTTACGAAGAAATAACAATACTTAATTATTTCAAGGGAACTATCAGGTCAGTTCCCGTATAACAGAATAACACTTTTTAATGATTCCGCCATAACCCTCGAAGGAGTCCCGCTTTCAGGCGGGAGAGTTTGAAAATGTGCGGATCCGGCGCAAGAGAAGATGGAGGAAGAAAAATATCGGCAGAAGGATGAGGACCGCGGGGTACAGGATCAAGTGAACGAGAGGAACGACCAGTGCCCTTAATATCGTTTTCAGGAGATCGTGTTGCCGGATCATTTCCACCAGGCCGGGGGAGAGTTTGTAGTAATACTTTACGAAGGCCCTTCCCATGGCGCTTTTCATGAGGATCCTGTCACGGAAAGCCCTCAGCCTGCTTATATGGCCATCATAGGGTGTTCCCGTGAGGATATACGACACGGCACAGAAGAAGAGGTCATCGTCGTCGTCATCATCCGTAACACCCGTCCTCGCCGAAGCCTCGTTTGAATAGGGTGAGTATTCTTCAGAGTTGTAGGCCCTGACGCGGTAATAGTACCTTGTGTAAGCATCCAGCCCCGTGTCCTGGTAGTGGGTGATGTTCAAACCCACCCTGTAGATCTCGGCGAAAGCGCTGGACGATGTCCTCCGCTCGATCACGAAACCCGTCTCGTTTCCGGAGTTGTCCGTCCAGGAGAGGTTGATCTGGTGAAGACCGGCGGCGCTTGCGTTGAGAAAGGCGGGGGTCGTGATGGCGCCGACAATGGGGATCGCCATGCCGCCGGCCGGGGCGTCATAGGCGGAGTAGGTCACAACCACGCCCGCGTCCACGGAAAGAGGCCCGTAGGGTTTCTGGCCGATCAACCGGTGGTCGGAGGTTCGGATTTCGGAAAGAAAACCATCCCCGGCATGCTGGACATAGACAAGGGTCCCGTCGGGCGAGAAGGCCATCCCCGATGGTTCCAGGCCGAGTTCGACCGAGCCTGTTGCGGATAGATCCCTTGTGTCGATGGCGAGGGCGAGGGTCTTCGTCGATGAGCGACCCGTCACGTAGAGAAAGTCGCCCCCCGGCGCGACCCTGATGCCCGAGGGTTCGAAATCGCTCCCGAGTTCGATGACACCGGACGGCGTGAGGTCCCGGGTGTCGATGACGGTCAACGTCCCCGGGGCGGCACTGGTGATGAAGAGCGTGAGTCCGTCCGGCGCGAGGGCAAGGCCCGCCGGTTCCACGACGGATAAGAGCGATTCCCTGATGGTATCGTCCGCCGTCCCGATAATCTCGATGCCGTCGCGACAGGCGACGTAAAGCGATTCTCCGTCCGGAGAGACCGCGATGTCCACCGGGGCGGAGGCAGTGGCGATCGAGTTTCGCACGCTGAAATCCTCGGTCGACAGCACCAGGATAGTGTCTTCCAGTGCTTGGGCAACGTAGAGGAGGCGTCCATCGTGTGAAAGGGCAAGGCCCTGAGGTCCTCCCCCGGTCGGGATGGTCCGGAGCAGCGCCCCGGTGGAAACATCGATGACGGAAACTGTATTTTCTGATCGATTCGATACGAAAGCCGTCGTGCCGGCATCCGCTCCCGCTGCAAGGCAGACCAGGATCCCGATTATTAGAGCGAGGCGAGAGAGCATCCCTGTCCTTTCTGACAGCATTTCGTCCATCCCAGCCGGTTTAATTTTTACGGTGTAAATAATAGCATATTTCGAGGCTATCCAAAACGGGATTTCTGCGGACTTCATGGAATGGGCGGGGTGTTAAGGGATAGAGCATCTGACATATCGAAATAAATCAATAAGAACAAAGTATTATAGTCTGCCCCGCCCCGCTCATGTCCGACCTCGGCTAAGACGACGAATGGTTTCTATCGCGGGTTTCGGACTGCGGTCAGATTGATGCCGCCCCCGGCAAAAGGGCATCTCTCGAGGTTGCCGCCGATACCGTTTAGTGAGTGCAATCAAGCCGCTTGGCAGAGCTTCTGCGGTTTTGCTCACGGGACAATGCATTTTTCAAAAAAACAAGTTATAAAAGTCTAATTCACCGGGCGGCCCTTTCCATTTCCAGGCGGGCCTCTGCCATGTCCGTCGGACGGATGGATGCCATCTGCCCGTCCAGCCGATCCCTGTGGTTCTTGAATTCGGACATCCATTCTTTCGGGACGGGTTCTCCCCTCGGTATCTCGGCTTTGCGGGGATTGACGGGACTGTGGTTCCTCCTCAGCTCGAAGTGGAGGTGCGGTCCCGTGGACATGCCCGATGAACCCACGTGGCCGATGACCTGCCCCTGGGTGACGTTTACGCCGTTTCTGACCTTTATCCTCGAAAGATGGCCGTAGTATGTTTGATAGCCGTTGCCGTGCCGGAGGATCACGAGCCTGCCATACTGCCCTTTGTGTCCCGCGAAGGTGACCTTGCCGTCTGCCATGGCGGAAACCGGCGTCCCCGCCGGCGCGACATAATCCAGCCCATGGTGGGGCCTGCGGATTTTTGAAATGGGGTGGAGACGGGACCTCGAAAAACCGGAGCTGATGTGCCGGAAACTCAAAGGCGCCTTCAGGAACTGCTTTCTCATGGAGTTGCCCTCGGCGTCATAATAGGCGGCCTTGCCGCTTATTTCGAATCGGTATGCCCGAAAGGACTGCCCGTCGTTGAGGAATTCCGCCATGAGGATATCGCCGTACTTTTTGAATTGCCCGTCGCGAAAGAGCCCTTCGACGACCACCCGGTAGCTGTCTCCCTTGCGGAGGTCCGTGTTGAAGTCGATGTCCCAGGCAAAGACGTCGGACAGGTTGAGCGCCAGGATGAGGCCCTCGCGATCTTCTCCGAAAGAGGCAATCAGGTTTTCCTCGATGACGCCTGCCACGCAGAGGGGCCGTCTCTCGTATTCCAGATCGATCCTCTCTGCGCGAAAACCGGCCGCCTGGCGTGTGACGTTCACGAAGGCATCGTCATTGATCCAGTACTCGAAGGCAGTGACCCGGTTACCGCCGTCAACGATGATCCGGTAGGGCTGTCCGGGCAGAAGACTGCTCAGTCTGTGAACGCCCGCCATGGATTCCTTCAGCAGGGACAGATCCTCCAGGTCGAGTTCGCTCCGCTTGAAGATGTCGAAGAGCGTCTCACCCTTCCGGATGAATCCGCTGATCTCGACTTTCGCACGGTCCGTTTGTTCCGGTACGGGGAAAGTCTTGAGGAGACCGAGGAGGAGCGGGAGTGAGGCGAGCAGGAAAACCGCCGCGGCTATGAAGACCCCCTTTAATATCGTTCTTGGAGACATCTTGGAGAGCATACGGGCCTATCCATCCTCGCTTTCACGACGTCTTGGAAGGAATGAAATACCAAAGACTTCGTGTCCCATAACCAAAATCGACGACATTTTCAATAAAAACAATCCGGCGAACGCGATTCGGTCTTGCGGCGGTGAGGGGCCTCGCGTATCCGGATCGAAAGATGGACAAACCTTTTGTGTTTATTTCAACGACTGGAGGTGTTATTTATAACCTTAAAGATCGGCCCGATACAGGCCTTTCTCACCCCTTCGGGAAGGAGATGATTTTCATGAAGACGAAAGGGTTCCATTTCATTCTTTTATCAGCCCTTCTGTTCGCGGGGGCCTGCGCCGGCGTGACAAGCACGCGGGAGACACCCGTCGTCCATGTGATAAAACAAAACGCGGCAGTGGTGGTCAACTTGAGAACGGAGAGCATCGTGGACCTGAAGGAACACCCGCAGTGGGGCAGATACGGTGAACAGCTGGACCGTTATTTCAAACAGTATTTCGGCGAAAATTATTCGAAGGGCACTCTCAAGCTCAAGAGCCTGGGCTCCGGCGTGATCATCAGTGACAAGGGGCTCATCGTGACGAACGCCCACGTCGTTCAGAGGGCCTCGTCCATCTATGTGGTGTTCCGAGACGGCACCGTGTCGGAGGGGCGGATCGCGAGGGTCAGCACGGTGGATGACCTCGCGGTGATCCGGGCGGACATCCGGCAGCCCGTCCGGCAGGTGAAAATTGCGGACATGAAGGATCTGATGATCGGAGAGACGGTCATCGCGATCGGGAACCCCCTCGGCCTGGAGAATTCCGTGACCGTCGGCGTCCTCAGCGGTGTCAACCGGGTGTTCAAGAACCTCGAGTGCGAGTATGAATGCCAGGGGCTTCTGCAGATCGACGCCCCCATCAACCCCGGAAACAGCGGGGGTGCTCTTTTCAATGCGGACGGGGAACTCGTGGGCATCAACCTGGCCGTCGTCGCGGGGGCTCAGAACATCGGCTTTGCCGTCCCCGCCGGCAGGGTGATGCGGCTCCTGGAGGAGATCGAGAAAGAAAAATAGGCTGTCGGACCTGAGTCTGCCCATTCGACAAAAAGGCAGGGCCCTTTCCGGCCCTGCCTCTGCATTCCCTGTATTTTGGGGATCCTGTCAATATTGAGACAGACTAAAAGTGGAAGTTCAAACCGATCGTGGCAATATGCGACTTGAATTCCACATCTGAAACGCCGAATTCGGGCTCCGTCCAGAAATAACGGTAGCCCAGGTCCAGTTCCAGTGACGGAGCGATCTCGAAGGTAAGCCCCGCCAGAAACTGCCAGGCGAATGACGTGTCGTCGTCATCATAGGTTGCTGCGAGAACGCCGTCCGCGTATTCCTTGCCATCCAACGTAACGCTAGACCACCCGATGCCGAAACCGGCGTAAGGGTGAATTCGCCCCTCCGGATACCTGAAAAGGAGGTTGAACATGAAATTGGCGAGGGTGGCGTCGCCTTCCTCTTCTCCTCTGAAGGGGGTTGTAAAAACCGCCTGACGGTCGTAATCGTTCCACATGCCGTTCAGCTCAAATTCCAGGGCGAGGAACCGGGCCCCCGGGGGGATGTAACCGAACTTGACCCCGAGCATCCCGCCGTTGTCGAGGTCGATGTGGTAGTCACCTACTGCCGATGAGCTGACCTCCATGTCTTCCGGCATGGTGTACCCGCCGAAAACGCCCACGTAGAATGGTCTGTATTGCGCCTTGACGTCTCCGGCGGGCAGTAGGACTATGAAGAGTGAAATCAAAAGAACGGAAACTGCGAACCTTGCCTTACTCATGAGACAACCCTCCTTTCAAAGCAGTTTACAATTTCTTTTTTACGCTCGTTCAGCACGATTCGTAAATCTAATCTCTTCGTCACCTGCCGTATACCCATGGCCCGCCGGGTGCCCGGTGGTGCGGCACATAGACTTGTCTGTACGGCCCGTGTTTCACATGACCGGGCGGTACGTGATAGTAAACGGGCTGGGGCATGACATACACGGGAGCGGGCCGGACCACTATCGGCTGCGGGTAAATGACCGCCGGTCTGTAGTAGAAGTCCCCGATGCCGATTTGCCCGTAGAATCCGGGCTGGGCGATGCTGACGTACACACCCACATTGGCTGCCTGTGCCGGGGCGGCAATGAGGAGTGTCATGATGCCGATGATGATCAGAAAACGTTTCATGGTAATCTCCTTTTGTAGGCGTTCGATGCTTCTGCCCTTTTCGGACAACATGGACCCGATGTCTCCCGGGTCTTTTTGTCCGGTATAACGATTGAGACGCCATTCGGTTTACAAAAGGGGATACCAAAAAAGGGGACAGGCTACTTTTTTCATGGCGTAGTTAAATACAAAAAATTACAGCAGAACAAAAAAAGTAGCCTGTCCCCTTTTTTATGTTCGTGTTTTCCACTCCCTTAATAATTTCTCCGCCTCCGATTTTTGCTCTTTTGTCATTTTCTTCGTCATGAGCTTCCCGCTGGTCGCTGCGCCGGATACCCCCTGCGCGGCGGCAAGGTTAAACCACATGTACGCCATGACGTAATCCACGGGCACTCCGAGACCTTTCGCGTACATCACGCCGAGGTTGTACTGCGCCCTTGGCATGCCCTGATCGGCGGCCAGGCCGTACCAGTATGAAGCCTCGGCATAGTCCTGCGTGACGCCGAGGCCCTTTTCATAGATGGTCCCGAGGTTGTATTGGCTCGTGCGATCACCCTTTTCCGCCGCACTGTGAAACCAGCTGATGGCCTGTCCGTAGTCCTTCAGAACCCCCCGGCCTTCAAAATACAGGGCCCCCAGTTTGGCCTGTGCTTCCTTCAGTCCCTTTTCGGCGGCTTGACGGTACCAGTATTCGGCTCTTGAATAGTCCTGCTGAACTCCTTTGCCTTCGAGATATAAAGACCCCAGGTGATATTGGGCGTGGGCGTAACCTTGCGATGCAGAGACGCTGTACCATTTTTTCGCCATGGTGTAGTTTACGGGGATGCCCCTGCCGGAGTGGTACATGAAACCCAGGAAAAATTGTGATTTCGGGTGATCCGGATCATTCATGAATTCTTTGAAGGCGGTCTTGTAATCATTCTCACAGTAGGCCTCAAAGCCCTTTTCGTAGTCGCCTGCGGAGAAAGGCGGCATTGCCAGATTCAGGATAAGAACCGTCAGGATACAGATGCAGTATTTCATGTCGGACCTCGGCCTGCTGTGTCGCATCTCGTTTCTCTGGTAAAAAAACGAGGGCGCCGTGAAGTGCTGTGTATAACTTTGATATTTTGCCTGTCCGAACAAAAAATCAAGTATGGTTTTGCATATACGAAAAAAGTATTAGACGGCCGTTAAGCCAACTCCTTGATTCTGCATGATCCCAGCGCCGAAGACTGAACCCGGAAAGGCTTTTGCCCGCCCCTTAACCTGCCAAAATGACTCAATCAGGCTAAAACAGCATAGAGAAAATCAACGGAAGAAGTGCGATTTCGGGTACTCGATCACAGTCAACTAGCTGTTCACCGTACAGGAGCATTTTTAGCGGAGCGGTGCAATACGGGCGGAGGAAACACAGCGTCTCGTCATGGCAGGAAACATAACCGGGGAGGTGAAATGAAAAAGCAGAGTCGTTTCCGACCCCGCCTTGTAACAGCCGTCTTAACGGCATAGGCTAATGCTATTTCCGAGGGGACGAAAAAATCGCACTAATGCCTCGTTTCACCAAAGTGGTCACTGTTCATTTCGGCCCCCTCAACCTTTTGAAAAAGTTGTAGACAATATGAGCGACAAACTGAATGACAATAACGATGAACACCGCGATCGCAAAGACCAGTATGGGGACCAGTATTTTTTGCCACGTGATTTTCCCCCCCTCTAATGCCCAAAAGCCTGATATTTTATCCTGAAATCCAATTATCGGGATCAATATTTCGGACCACATGATTGTGCCCTCTCATGCTAAAAAGTCTGAACCTTCTCCCGGGGCACAGGGCCTGTAAAACCGGCTTCATCGCTTTGAGCGGTGGCAACATGATAAGAAAAGACCAGTTCTGACCCTGTCTTCGATAACGTCCGTGTCCTTTCGCTGGCTGTCCTTCTCGCTTTGCCTCTGAATCCCTCAATCACGGCAATAATCGGGCCACCGAGCCATACCATCATCGTGTAGGTTGTTGCGGGTCTGGGGATTTCCTGAGTAATGCCTTGCCAAAAAACAATACACAAAAATATGATGCAAACGGCAGTCAGAAGTATTTTCATATTTTTTTATATCCCTTTTTCATTTAAACATCATCGTTAATGAACTCTGTAACCCTCTATTGGGCATAAGACAATACGGCGAATGTATTAATTATTCTACGAATTAAGTATGAGACGGAGTTAATCAGCGATTCGTCGGCGGGTATATTACTTCAGACCTTCGGGCCACGGCCGTGAAATGCTCTTTGAATGAAAAAACAGGGCCGTTTCCGACCCTGTCTGTCACTTGTCTTTATAAAATACCGGCTCACAGCTTTTCTTCATATCCACCGGCGAATGTGATCACGCACATGGTCCCGAGTGAAGAGTGGGGTCCGCAGGCGACGCCGGCAACACGGAACCGGGAATTGAAAATGTTCTTCCTGTGGCCGCGGTCCGGGACACCGTCGTCGATGATGAGACCCATGACGACCATCTTCGCTTCATCGCTCCCATAGCTGATGTTTTCGCCGATGATCTCCCGCCAGATTCCATAGCGGCTGACACGGTCCCAGGGTTTATTACCGGTGATCGAGTCATGGCCCGTTAACCCCGCCGGCCCCTGTTCGATCACGTGATCCCTGGCACCCCGCGACATGCCCCTGGACAGCTTCAGGGCGGAGAGGGGCTTTGCCGATCTCAGGAAGGTAATGGCTTCATCGACGGCACTCACCCCCTCTTTGGTTAAGATGATGACCTTGCCCGGTCTGTGGAACTCGTTACCTTTGAAGTGCTTGCGAAGTTCGGCAAGTCCGGCGGCATACTGCCGGGGACGTGTCCGGGCTTCGTTCAGTTCGATCATGACGCGATGTTCCAGGCCGGGCATGCTGTCGACGGATTTCGCGCCCGCCGTCTGACCTGTTGAAGAAGGGTGTCCCGCCTGAATGCCTGAAAGACACAGACATGTCAGGATGACGAATATCCCGGCCTTTGCGTGAATGCGCATGATGAACACTTACCTCAGTCACAACATAAACTCAACCGCCCTTCTATTTCATGTTGTTCCTTTAGAAATCCGTTAGAAAAAGGCAAAAAAGAAGGGTTAGAAGCACATAGCACTGAACCTCTAACCCCTCGGATTTCCTATGGTGCCGAAGCCGGGATTTGAACCCGGACAGGCCTACGCCCACTAGACCCTGAATATGTGGACAGGCGTAAAATAGAATAAAGTAGAGTAAAACAACATAAAGAAAATCAAGAAGAAAAGGGCGGTTATGAGTAATAACGTACACTCAACCGCCCTTCTATTTTATGTTGTTCCGTTAGAAATTGGTTAGAAGGATTTCAGGGTAGAAATGCAATTATTGAAGATAGTAAAGGCATCTTCATTTTGCGTGTTACACCTACTACTCTTGACCATAAACACCAGTTGATCGTGATCTATTTCCGGTTGAAACATTAAAATTCACAATGGTCCAAGTCCAAAAGTTTCATTCCCATGCACTTCCGCCATAAGTATCTGAAATTAATCACTTCGTATATACAAAATCAAGAACGACCTCGAATTGAATCAGATCATAATTCCATTAGTGACAAAAGAATGTACCTTCCAGGCATCAGACTCCTTTTTATGACTGACCCGATATGGAGAATCGGGCTTTTCGGGAGTGACCCTAAGACCCTGCCCAAGTCTAATGCGGAAAACCTCTGAATTAAATAGATAGACAGAATTTTAAATTTTCAGAGCTGTAATTTGCGGATCAGTAAACGTAGAAAACAGACTATTATTTTGAGATATTTAATATTGAAATATGCAGAAATAATGGTATTTATGGGAAAGTTAAGATTGGAACTAATGAACCATCAATCGTGATGGAGTAATGCTATTATGGAAATGAATGTAATATTTACAATCAGTCTTTTGTTCGCTGTAATTTCGTCTGTTGTTTTTTGGGGTTATTTCAAAGGTTATATTAAAAGAAAAAATAAACAGGAGGAAAAATATCGTATTGCAGAACAGAATATATCAGAAGCAAACCGCCTTGAATTGAAAGGCGTAATTAATGAGTTGGATAAAAAGTTAAATTTATTGACTGAACATGTCAACGCAACCAATGGCCAATTATCCCAAGTGGAGAAAAAAAATACTAATTTCTTTAAATTATTCAATAAATGGTTCGAAATGGTCAATCAACGACAGTCGGAAATAGAGGATAGGCTTACACTGGGGATGAGACGCCATCAGGAGATAAAAAATAAAATTGATGCGCTTTCAAATACGAACGTCAATCTCCAAGAGAAACTCCTGAATACAGAAAAAGCCCTGGGTGAAGAAGAGGCCTTTATCAGATCTCAAAGGGCGGACATGGATACTTTAATACTGGACGTTAAAACGAGAATCGGCGATTTCGATTCAAATTATCAAAGTTTTAGGAAAAATGAGCAGGATATAGAAAGTAAAATTGAACAAATCGCGAGTAACCTATTAGAAATAGAAAATAAATCTTTAAATATAGGGCAGATGTTTGGAGAAAAAATTTCGTCTGTTGCAAAAACACTGGATGAGAAAGATAGCATATTCGAGGCATATCAAAAAGAAATGAATAGCATAATTCAAGGCTTGACTGGAAAAATAAATGAACTCGGCTCACATTCTGAACATCATCAGAGAAAGTTTGATGAGGTGTCATTTAAAATAAACGCAATGAGTGACACCTTAACGGGGATTCATGAAACGATCAATTCATTGAAGAACGATTTTATGCAAAAGGTTAATTCTTCTTACTCGGAAATTGTAAATCAAATGTCATCCTTCAAGACTAAACTTGATGATCAACATTTAGTCAACGATCAATTAGAGGAGAAAGACAGGATTATTGAGCTGCAGCTAAAGGATATAGGTGAAACATGGGAGAAACTTCACGAGCAACTGTTAGCAAAGTATGGAGAAATGCTGGATGCGATTGAAGGAGGAAAGTCTCGCGTGCAAACGATGGAAGAAAAAATAATGGGTATAACAGAAACAGAAGAAGGCACGAAAAAGTCAATCCTAGGCTTATTAGAGGAATTTACTATTATTCAAAAAGATCTTCAGTCCGTAAAAGAAGAAATAAGTATGAAAAAACGTGGAGAGAAAATTGTAGAAAATAAACTGGATATGATTAAGAAGATCATTAATTCAGCAGAGACGGAACTTGAGAAACATAGGTAGGTTGCTTGTGCTAGTCAACAAGATGGAGACAAACAAGTAGATGAAGTTGTTGTTGATGTGTTATGAGATCCTAAGAAAATGCAATAGGGCCAACAGCAAAAAAAGATTTTGCGATAGAGGCAGGGTTAAAATGCCCTGAACCAAACTTGAGTTTACAGACACTGTCATATTAAGTCTTGACCAGCCATTACATTTACAAGCCTGTAAGACATGGCAGGGCCATTTCTGACCCTGCCTTTTCTTCTGTTAGAAATCTGATATAAGGATTCGGACTTACTGATTGTGCTGATGAATTTTTCTTATGGATTTACCGGATCGATGCGAATCATAAGAATTCCTTTGGATCTTTGACTGAGCGCCTTTCACCTCTGCATACTCCCTGAGACAGCGGAGGTAGATCTTCTCAGTAATTCCCATCTCTCGATAGACCTGCGTCATGTTCCTGCACTGTGAAAATCTCACATTCGCCTCATTAAGCAATACGATAATTTCTTCAGCCGTAAATTGTTTCTGGTTCATTTTGACCTCTTCCAAGGTTTCTTAAAACTTGTCAGGGCCATGACCCTTGAACTTAGAAGCCTTTACGATGAGGATAGATAGGAAGAGCAGGGCCATTTCTGACCCTGCCTTTGGAATTTGGCGCGAGACCGAGAGGCTTTAACCTCAACGCCACATTAATAGAATCTACTAATATGGCTGCGGTCCCACAGATTGCGTTGTCGGATAAATTCTTCTTGCTGATGCCTCGACGCTACCCAGCCATGTGTCGATCAGTTTTTTTGTTCTCCTTACCTCCTATCATTTTGCGTAGGTTAATCGGTTAAGAGCCTGAAGACCCTGTTGCCATTGGCATCACCTCCTTCACAAGAGGTGACCTTCGCTTTCCCAATATACCTGCCTTCGATCTCGCCTATTTCTTGTCGTTACCTGGCCGTCTCGCTTTGCCTCTGAGTCCCTCAATAACCGCAATAATTGGACCACAGAGCAATATCATCAAGTAGGTCGTCGCGGGATCGGGAACTGCCTGAGTGATCCCCTGCCATAAGACAATACTTAAAGACACAATGCAAACGGCAGTCAGAAAAACTTTCATCTTTTTGTCTCCCTATTTCGTTTAAATATCTTATTGTTGACCAGGGCGGCCTTCATCTTCCCATACTCCATGCGATACCGGTAATAGCTCTGCTCTGTAATCCCCATCTCCCGGCAGATCTGTCGCACGTTCTGGCGATGAGAGAGTTTCACATCCACCTCCCTCAGCAATATGATAATCTGTTCCACTGTAAAATGTTCCTCACCCATTCCTGCCTCACTAAAACTGACCTTCTACCTAAAACGGACCGATTTACGGGGGTAAGCTATCAGGGCAATCATCACCTTTGAAATTTCGGTCCTAAGTAACGATACTCTTAGATGCTATTAATTTTGAATAGATCCCCGGCCCTGCCAGAGAATTTCCTGAAGTGACTCCTCTGCCAGCCTCCGGGCGATCGCACCGGAATCGGTCCGATAACAATTTTTCTGAACCTGAAGTCTCAAATATGCAACCTTGCCCTCCCTGACAGTAGGCAGAGAATCAATGGCGCTTCTGATTTCAAGAATAAGCTTACGTTTCGTGGAATTATCCATGTGCTATCACTACGTCCTCTTCTCTCGTGTTCTTGTGATACCTGTTTGCTTTAACCCACCAGCACATGCATAAAGAGCACAGCAGATAATCATTATTGGTAAGGCACCATTCGATTCCCTCCCATTGCATGTCCTTTCCGCAGTCATCGCAAATGCAGGGTCCCTGGTGGGGTTTTCTTGAGGGCTTTGAAGTGTTGTACATAGTGGACCTCCTGTTTGCGTTCGTCTTGGCCTCACAGAAGGGCATTGAACGTGCCATGAACACATCGTTAATTACATCAATAGGTTATAACGATTTCGTTGGTGGCGGGGACCTTGCGGAAATGTATCAATCTGGGTGTGAATCCTTGAATTGATAAGTATATCGCTAGGTTATATTTTCATGGCCATTTTGGGATAGTCGATTGTGGCATCTGCTGACAAGAAAACCAGGGCTGCCCGGGACTCAAAAATGGCATTCCGAATTGAAGCGCACAAGAATACAAAGTGCTGATATGATGTGCTACCCCAAAATGGAACATTAGATATAACTATTCAAATATAAAATTGTTTATTATGCATCTCTTCCAGTTTTGCCTGGTGTTTTCTCCATCCCTTCATGATATCGAACGATAGGTTCAAATAGGTAACACATGGCATTTGTTTATTATTTCTCGATTTTTCCTGCTTGGCACGTTCAATGCTCTCCTGTCGTTCGAACGAATTCGAAAGGATCACCGATGTACACAACGACAGCAGAGATGTTGAAGAATTCATATGAAATCTGCCGGGAGGAGATCGGGGACGAACAGCAAGTCCTCAGTCATGGACTGAAAAAGGACCTCATAAAAGAAAGCAAAATCTTCTCGATCACGAATCGCTTAATGGTCGTGCTGAAGCCAGAAATGTGTCATGAATACGATGACGTCAATGTCGTCAAATCAGAACAGGCAAAAACCGACCTCATTGAAAGACTCAGAGCAGAAATTAAAAAAGTGGATGACCGGTTAATAAATCATGACTGATGCTGATAAATCATCCATCCCTTCCCTGAAGGCAAAGGCAATCCCCAGGCAGGCGGCCGGTTTCAGACCGGCCGTTTTTTTACCACTCCCGGCCGTCATCGCCCCTTCCTGATGCGCTCTGCCCGAATCGACCATTCCAAATTGGCACAATCATTTTAACTGTTCGAATAAGCTCTGCTTTTGTCGGACGGCATACCGGATCGGTACAGGGGCCAGGTGGCTCAGCCACGATGACTCGGAGGCGTCTACGTTGTAACATATTGTTAATATTAACGATTTAACATCATCAAAGGTGTCGCCGAAGGTGGCATGACCGGTGCTGACAGGGATTGCAGACGACGGTATCAAGATCCCGAAAGTGATCACTTTGGAGGGTCCTTCATGGATAAACCGCGGACGAGAAAAGGATTCTGGCCCATGCCAATGGATGACAGCGAGGACAAGCACATCTTCATTGTCGGGCCCATGAGGTTTCAGAACTTTGCGCTGGCTTACTATCTCAAGGAAACTCTGGGCGTCGAATGCACGGAACTCACATTGGAGAGCGGCCCGGCGCTTCCGGAGGAGGCAAAGGGAAAAAACTCGGTGCTGTTTCTCATCGACGGCATTGATGGAAACCTCGATGAGAAAATCTCGTTTCTTGATACCGCCATCAGAAATGTCATTGATGATTTCCACATCTGCCTTTTTAATATCCGGCCGGATCAGGAGATGGCTGAAGCGACTTTAAACCAGCAGGTCCAGGGGATTTTTTACATCGATGACGATATCCGCAATCTCGGCAGGGGCCTCAAGGCCATCTTCAACGGCGAGTTGTGGATGCCCCGGCGGGTCTTGACCGGCTTGATCCAGAATCATGCGACGAGATGGAATGGCGGAGAGGTCGACCCGGATATCCTTACGCCGCGGGAAATCGAAATACTTTACCTGCTCGTTACGGGCAAAGAACGCAGCGCCATCGGCGATGCGTTATTCATCAGTCCCCACACGGTGAGAACCCACCTTTCCAATATTTTCCGGAAAATCCGGGTAAAGAACCGGCTCGAGGCCAAAGTGTGGTTTGAAAAAAATCGCGAAGCCCTGAGACACGAGACGAAGAGAAAATTCAGGATCCAGGTGAGAAACGGAGATTAAGACAGGTTACATTTTCTGCCGGCTCCGTTGAACCGCTGAAGCAAAAAAATTATGACCTGCTCCTGGTGTTGATCATCGCCTATCATCTCTATCACATGGCCTTTGGTGCCGTCTCGGAGGTGGCGGCACTCATTGACGGGCACGGCTGCCGGTATATCGAACCGTGATTGCCTTCCTCCGGGACAGTGCTGCACGCTGTTTAAAAACCAATCATAGATCCAGTGACCTCCTTGCAATTCCGGGCCTCGCACGTTGTTGTCGGGGCCCGGATGTTATTGCGTCCGAAGTAAACCTGTCATCTCCCTCTCCCCATGCCTGTTTCCGGATCCGTCGCCCCTGCGGCAGGCTGCCCCGCACAAGGGATTACGCGTCGTCTTCCCTGCCGTCGGGCGCAAATAGCACGGAATCTGCAAAAGAATGATTGAATTGGAAAATTCTTTCTGATATTCGACCGACTCGACGTATTCGCGAAGCAGATTCCGGCCAGGACCACGATGGAAAAGGTCAAATCGCGAGTCATTCAAACAAGTTGGAGAGTCACTTTATGACCGCGGCGGCGGGCTCGAGTGAAGGCCCGAACTCAAACAACGACAAGACGAGGAAAAGGAAGATTCTTGTCTTTTCCATCCTGGCTGTCATCGTCGCGGCTGTCATTGTTTCCTCACTCTTTTATTTCGAGTACCGAAAGACCCATGTGACCACGGACGACGCCTTCGTCGACGGGCGCGTGTATCTTGTGGCCTCGAAAATCCCCGGGACGGTAAAGGCCCTGCACGTTACAGACAACCAGATGGTGAAGAAAGGAGACACCCTGGTTGAAATCGATCCGGCCGATTACGAGGTCAGGGTGCTGGAAACACAGGCCAACCTTGAGGTGGGGAAGAATCAGCTCATCGAGCTCCAGGCCGCCCTCGATTCCGCACGGGCCGGTCTTGAAGCGCAGGAATCCATGCTCCGCAAGGCGGAGATAGACTTCCAGCGGGCCGATTCTCTGGTCAAAGAGGATCTGGTCACGAAGGAATTTTTCGACCAGAAGAAGACCGCCCTCGAGGTCGCACAGGCGCAGCTCAAATCAGCGAGGGAACTCGTAAGGAAGACAGAGGCATCCCTGGGAACGCAGAGGGCCCTTATCCGGCAGGCCCGGTCAACCCTCCAGGGCGCGGAGCTGAACCAGAGTTACACGAAAATCCTGGCCCCCGCCGATGGTTACGTCACCAAGCGGAATGTGGAGGCCGGAAACCGGGTCCAGACCGGCCAACCGCTGCTCGCCGTCGTGTCGCTCGCGCCGGGGGATGTTTGGATCACGGCCAATTACAAGGAGACGGACCTGACGCGGGTGAAACCCGGCCAGAAGGTCCGGATCAGGGTGGATACCTATCCCGGAAAGGTCCTCCACGGAAGAGTGGAGAGCATCATGGCCGGCACGGGAGCCGTCTTTTCGCTCTTCCCGCCCGAAAATGCCACGGGCAACTACGTGAAAGTGGTTCAGAGAATTCCCGTCAAGATCGTGCTGGACGAATCGAACAATCCGGCGCCGATTCTGCGGATCGGCATGTCCGTCGAGCCGACCATCCTGATCGACCGGTGATCGGTGGAGGGGTCTCATGAACAAATGGCTCGTCGCCGTGACGGTCATGCTTCCCACCATCGTTCAGATCATCGACACCTCCATCGTCAATGTCTCCCTCGATCACATCCGCGGCAGCCTCTCCGCCGGGATCGACGAGTCCACCTGGGTCATCACGTCCTATCTCGCGGCCAACGCCATCGTCATCCCGATGACCGGGTGGCTGAGCCGGCTTTTCGGCAGGAAGCGATACCTGATCGGCTCGGTCTTTTTCTTCACCCTGACTTCGTTCCTCTGCGGGATTTCCTGGAGCCTGCCCGCCCTCATCGTGTTCAGGGTCTTCCAGGGCGCCGCGGGCGGCGCACTCCAGCCCCTGTCGCAGGCGATCCTGCTGGAGACGTTCCCGCCCCGGCAGCACGGGATGGCCATGGCCATCTTCGGCATGGGGGTGATGTTCGGTCCCATCATCGGCCCCCTTCTGGGCGGATGGATCACGGACAACTGGTCGTGGCACTGGGTTTTCTTCATCAATATACCCATTGGCATCGTCTCCATCCTCATGACTAGGTCATTCATCATCGATCCCCACTACGTGGAGAGGAGAAAGATGAAAATCGACTACCTGGGTCTTTCGCTTCTCACCGTCGGTATCGGCTGCCTGCAGATCATGCTGGACCGGGGGCAGAGGGAAGACTGGTTCGCTTCCAGCTTCATTTTCTGGTTGTGCATCATTTCCTTCACGGCCCTTGCCGTCTTTGTCATCAACGAACTCTTCGCCGAGAACCCCGTGGTCCAGTTCAGGATCTTCCGGAACCCGGCCTTTACCGCGGGGAACATCATCGGGTTTTTCACCTTCTTCTGCCTCTTCGGGAGCATCGTTCTGCTGCCCATCTACCTGCAGACCCTGATGGGGTACACGGCTTTTCTCGCCGGGCTTGTCCTCGGCCCCGGGGGGCTCATGACGATGATTGCCATGCCGATCGGTGGCAAACTTGTCACGAAAATGAATCCGAAGGCCGTCCTCGGTTCCGGGATAGCCGTGACCGCCTTTTCGATTTTCATGATGTCGCGCTTCAGTCTGTCCGCCGATTTCGATGCCATCGTCTGGCCGCGGATCGTCATGGGAGTCGGCATGGGCCTTCTTTTCATCCCCCTGATGACGCTGACCATGTCGTGGGTGAGGAAAGAGGACATGGGGAACGCGGCGTCCATCTTCAATTTTACCCGGATGCTCGGGGGGAGCTTCGGTGTGGCCATCGCGTCGACCATCCTCTCCCGAAGGGCGCAGTATCATCACTCCCATCTCGCGGACAACATGAGCCTCCTGGACCGGAATTTCCAGAGCGCCCTTCCGCAGGTTGCCCAGACCCTGCAGGAACAGGGATTCGCGCCCGCCCTGCTGGACCCCGCAAGCCTGGGCACCATTTACAGGGGGCTCCTGAAACAGGCTTCCATGATGGCCTTCAACGACACCTTTTACGTTCTCGCGGTGATGATGACCTGTTCCATCTTCCTCATTTTGATCATGCGAAGCCATGCGCACCATGCGGAAGAGGGCGTGCAAAAGGAGATTGTCCTGGAATGAGATTTTAACCGCTTCCGAATATTCCCGCCGGCCTTTAAAATATGGTATACTCCGGCGTCGGAATCTCATGCCAAATTACGGCAAAAGGAGTGAATATCCATGAACAGGCGGGATTTCCTGAGGCTTGGCGCGATAGGTTCTGCGTCGGCGCTGCTCGGATGGGAGGGGATTGCCGGCGCCGCGCGGTTTTCGGCGGCGGAGCCCTTCGTTTTTCCAAAGCCGGTATACCGCACCCTCGGGCGAACGGGACTGAAGATCACCGTTGTGAGCTTCGGGGCCATGCTGACACCCGAGCCGGAGGTAATCAGGGCGGCCTTCGATCACGGCGTCAACTATGTCGACACGGCCCGTTCATACATGGGCGGACGGAACGAGGAGATCGTGGGCAGAGCCCTCAAGGGCATACGCGGCAAGGTCTATGTCGCCACGAAGATCCGCTCCTCGTCGAGGAAGAGAGAGGCCATGTTCAGGAATGTGGAGGAAAGTCTCCAGGCGCTCGGGACCGATTATATCGATGTCATCCAACTCCACGGCCTTGACGGACGAGACCGCGTGTTCAATCCGGAGACCCGGGAGGCCCTCGTGAGGCTGAAGGAGCAGGGCAAGGTCCGCTTCTTCGGTGTCACAACACACTCGAACCAGGCGGAGGTGCTCAATGCCCTCGTCGACGATCCGGAGCGGTTCTTCGACGTGGCCCTCGTGGCGTACAATTTCAAATGCGGCGAAGATGTCAAGGAGGCGATTGCCCGGGCTGCGCGGGTGAAAATCGGCATCGTTGCGATGAAAACCCAGGCAGGGGGGTACAAAACGGACGCGCTCGGTCCGATCAGCCCCCATCAGGCGGCTTTGAAATGGGTGCTCCAGGACAGGAATGTCACCGCGGCCATACCCGGCATGCGGGATACCGCGGAGCTGAGGGAAGACATAGCGGTCATGGGGATGCGGTTCAGTGTTGTCGACAGGATGATCCTGAAAGGCTATGGGGCCGCCATCGATCCTTACTACTGTCGTCTCTGCGGCAAGTGCGAGGCCTCCTGCCCGGCGGGTGTCGAAATCAGCGCCATCAACCGCTGCCTGATGTACGCGGAAGGCTACGGGAACCTCCCGCTGGCCCGGTCCATCTACGGGAAAATACCGTCCACCCGTTCCGCATCCGCCTGCCTCGACTGCGGGGATTGCCTGGCGCGGTGCGTCAACGGGCTCGACATCGGAATGAAAATGAAGCGGGCGAGAAAACACCTGGCCTAGGCTTGTCGCTGGCCGCCCTCATCCGGCCCTGGAGGATCCGTGGATCGATATCCGGTGATTTTTTCAATCGTCCTTTCCTTCCTGGTCCTGTGCACGTCCTTTCCGCGCGAAGCCTCGAGTGACCCCATTCAAAACGTGATGCCCCCCCGGGAGTGCCCGAAAGGGTGGCTCCTGGAGGACCGGGTCGGCGTCTACGACAGGGAAAACCTCTTCGAACACATCGACGGTGAGGCTGAACTCTACCTTCCCTACGGCTTCGAAGTGGTCGCCACGGCCAGGTACGCGAAGGGTGGGGACACCGACAGGGCCATAGCGGCGGATGTTTACAGGATGGCCTCGCTCCTCGATGCCTTCGGCATCTACTCGAACTACCGGAAGCCCGGTGCCGAGGCTTCCCGGGTCGGTGCCGAGGGTTTTCTATCGCCGTCGCAGCTCATGTTCTACCAGGACAGGTATTTCGTGCGGCTGCAGGCATCCGGCGTGACGGGCATAGAAAAAGACGTCTTCCTCGCGTGCGGCCGGGCTATCTCGAAGAATCTCCCGGCCGATATGAACCGTCCCGCGGAGGCCGAAATGCTCCGTGTGCCGGGCGTGTCGCTCGGGACGGAGCGATATGTCGCGAGGAGCCTCCTCGGGTACGCCTTCCTGCGTCGCGGCGTCATCGCCGACGCCGTCGTTGAGGGGGAAAAACTGCAGGTTTTTCTCGTGCCCGAGGATTCGAAGCCGGCCGCCCGGAAGGCCTTTGACCAATACCATGGCTATTTGCAGGCGTCGGGCGGAGGCATTCAGCTGTCCGGGGCAGGGGAGCGGGTCTCCCTGTCCGCGACGGATCCGCTTTACGGGGGGGTGTTTGTAGAGCAATCCGGCCGCTTCCTCGTGGGCGCCGTCAGGGCGCAAAAGATCTCCGCGGCAAAGAAAATCGTCGAGGAGATTTCAAGGCGGGTGGGCGGTCCATAGCAGGAACCGCCGCTTTCATTCTCATGCCGTTCTGAAAAGAGCGTGCCCCTTGCTTCTCTCTTCTATCATAACCCCTTCGTGGACGAGTTCAATGAGGTGAACGAAGGTTTCATTGAGGGCGAGAAACCTGTCAAATTCAGGCAGATCGTCCCCGAATATATCCCTGGAGACCTCGAAGGTCGTCCGGGGCCCCCTCGCGACGGAATCCAAAGCCAGTCCCTTCCTCTCCTCGTGATGCGCCTTGATCTCCCGGATTCTTGCGGCCAGGTCCGGGAAGGGGTCCCCGTGCGCCGGATACACTTTTACGGCGGGCAGGGTCTCGATCCGTGTCAGCGAGTCGAGGAAGCTTCGGAGGGGCCGAAAATCGGGGCAAAAGAGGTCTGGACTGAGATTGGGGGTGATCTCCGGCAGGACGTGATCGCCCGGGAGGAGGAGACCCTCCTTCGGGAAGTAATAGGATACATGGTCGCGCGTATGGCCGGGGGTTGCGATCGCCTGAAATTCCGTCTCACCTGCAACCTGCCGGGAATCGGCCTGGAAATACCGGTCGCCTTCGAAGGGGCTTCCGGCCGTCTTGAAGGAAAGAAACAGGTTAATGACGAAGTCCGTCGTGCTTTCGGGAAGACCGTGCAGGTGGCAGAAGCCCCTCACGCGGCGAACGAGTTCCATCTCGTCGGCCCGCACCGAAAGGACCTCCCGTCCGACATCGGACACGTGAATTTCCGCGCCCGATGCCGCTTTGATGCGGCCGGCCATTCCGCAGTGATCGATGTGATGGTGCGTGATATAGATCCGATCGATGTCCTGCGGCGTTTTGCCGACTGTCCTGAGGGAGTTTTCGAGGATCGACAAGGTTTCCGGCGTGTCGAGGCCCGTGTCAAAGAGCGTGACCCCGCCGCCGTGGATGAGAACGAAAATGTGCACATGCTTCAAGCGGAAAGGCATGGGGACTGTGATCATGTAAAAATTCCGGGATATTTCTTCCATCAATGCCGCCGGCCTCCGTGAAATCCCTCAGTCTCTCTCTTTTCTCGCGATGACGAAAGACGCCGAGCCCTTGGCGATGAGCTTTTTTCGTTCATCGTATATCTTGGCCTCGGCGTGGGCCAAACGCCTGCCGCGGTGGATCATCGTGCCGTGGGCCGTAAGCTCACCGGCTTCAGCCGGCGCGAAATAGTGTATCTCCAGGGAAGTCGTGACGATGGTCTCTCCGTCTTTAAGATACGGTATCACTGAGATACCGCAGGCGGAATCCGTTATCGATGCCATGACACCTCCGTGGATCGTGCCCCAGAGGTTTTTGTGCTTATGCCCCGTTTTCACCCTGACTATCGACCCTCTCGTGTCTGTGGAGAGCATTTTCATGGAAAGAGTTTTGTAGAAGGGCGACTTGTTGATGTACTTCTTTACGGCATGCAAATCCCGCCAGGATATCTTCATGCGTCCACCTCCCATGGTCGCGCTTGGGTAGCCGCGGGGCAGTATAGGGAAGCGGTGGACCTGTGTAAAGATAAAACCTTGTCGTCGGCGCAGCTTTTCTCATTGCTTTCAGGGAGTATTTCTGTCAAAAAAACACGTTAAGAAACGGGGGGACAAAGGATGGACGCTCGAAGGGAAGAAGTCGGCATCCGGAGCGAAGACGGTGTCATATCCAGCATCACAGTCTTCGACGGGGATTTTCCGACCGATTCGCCCGTCCTGATCTGCATGCCCGCCATGGGCGTTCCCGCAAAATTCTACGAACCCCTTGCCGTGCCTGTCGTCAAAGAGGGATGGCGTCTCGTCACCGTCGACCTGCGGGGCAACGGATTGTGTTCCCTTCGCCCATCCAGAGCGGTTTCCTTCGGGTATCATGAGATGGTCACCTTCGACTGGCCAGCCGCCGTGGAAAAGGTCAGGACGCTCTTTCCCGGAGCGACGATTTACCTTCTCGGCCACAGCCTGGGAGGCCAGCTGAGCACGCTCTATCTCGCCGTGAACCCCGGCGCGTGCACCGGCCTCATCCTGGTTGCAGCGCCCTCCGTCTACTACAAGGGTTGGGACTTCCCGTTGAACCTGGGCGTTCTGGCCGGGACGCAGCTTGCCTGCGCGGTCGCTGGAACCCTGGGATATTTCCCGGGAAAGAGGATGGGTTTCGGCGGAACGGAAGCCCGTGGCGTCATCCGGGATTGGGCGCACACGGGGCGCACCGGCCGCTATGAACCCGCCGGGAGCCCCGTTGATTTCGAAAAGCTTATCGGGGAGCTGGAACTCCCCGTTCTTTCCATTTGCTTTGCGATGGACCTTCTTGCGCCTGAAAAGGCCTGCGCGAACCTCTGTGCCAAGATGAAACGGTGCCGCATCACCCGTCATGTTCTGATGAACGAAGACCTGGGCCATCTCCAGTGGGTCAAAAACCCGCAGCCCGTCATCGCGAAGATCGGCCAGTGGCTGGGAAATGGCCCCTGATCGGTGAAATGATGAAAAATACCGGCCGTGACTCATTACGATATCTGCTGTATGAAGCCAACAAGGCGAATCGTAATGGATTTACCAGGGTTTAAATGGAGGGCTAACGATGGCAACGTATAAGGAAACATCCATGGGTGCCATATTCCAGAACCGGGTCCAGGAATACGGCGACAGGACCCTCGTGAAGTACAAGAACAAACAGGGGGCGTGGGAGGAGATCTCCTGGAACAGGCTCAACGGCATGGTGAGGGATTTGGGCCTGTTCCTGATCAACAGGAATGTCCAGCCGGGCGACAAGGTGGCCCTGTTCTCACCAAACCGTTATGAATGGTGGGTTGCCGATCTGGCCATCATCTCCGTCGGTGCGGTGAACGTACCCATCTATGCCACCAACTCCGCGGAGGAGGCCCGGTACATCATCGATAATTCGGATTCCAGGATGTGCCTCGTCGGCACGAGGGAGCACATGGATAAAATCCTCCAGATCAAGGACCGGCTCCCGAACCTGGGAGAGATCGTCATCTTCGACGATCTCGAAGAGCCGGCGGCCGGCGTTATCACGCTTCAGGAGGCCTGCCGGGAAGGGAGAGCGGCCGGGAGCAAGGACGAGTTCGACAAGCGCCTCATCCCCATCAACATCGATGACGTGGCCACTATCATCTACACGTCGGGCACCACCGGCAGTCCCAAAGGTGTCATGCTGACCCACAAGAACTTCGTGGCCAATGTCAATCAGGTTCAAACGGCAGATCCCGAATTCTTCCTGGGCGATCACACCTTCCTGTCATTCCTCCCGCTTGCGCACTCACTGGAGAGAACGACCGGATACTACCTCCCGATTTTTCTCGGCCACAAGGTCGTCTTTGCCGAAAGCACGGAAAAACTCCTGGAGAACTTCCTCGAGATCAGACCCACCTTCATCATCAGTGTGCCGCGCATCTATGAAAAGATACATTCGGGCATCCTCGCGAAGGTCGCCGGTGCACCCCCGGTCAAAAAAGCCCTGTTCAACTGGGCCATGGGCATTGCAAAAGAGAACCTGCCCTATGTCTGCGAGAATAAAAAAAGGACCGGCCTGTTTGCTTTCAAATATAACCTGGCGGACAAACTCATTTTCAGCAAGCTCAGGGCGGCTATCGGCATGGACAGGCTTCACGCCGCCGTCTCGGGAGGGGCGCCTTTATCGGTTTCCGACGCGGAGTTCTTCATCGGCATGGGCATCAGGGTGATCGAAGGGTTCGGTCTGACCGAGACAACACCGGTCACGAACGCCAACCTGCCCAAGCGCATCAAGCCGGGTACGGTGGGTCCGGCCGTGAGAGACACCGTCATCAAGATCTCCGAAGCCGGCGAAATCCTGATCAAGGGGCCCCAGATCATGAAGGGATACTACAAGAACGAGGCGGCCACCAGGGAGGCCTTCACCCCCGACGGCTTCTTCCGCACCGGTGATAGCGGTGAAATCGACAAGGACGGCTACCTGAAGATTACCGGCAGGATAAAGGACCTCATCGTCACCTCCAGCGGCAAGAACATCTCCCCGCAGAATATCGAGAATGCCCTCATGGCATCCCCCTTTGTTGAACAGCTG